>R15__coassemble_1146_pt1 | contig 14529 bp, 11 predicted proteins | sample R15__metabat2_low_PE_040 | metagenome-assembled genome bin R15
GCTGCTTGAGGATGATCCCGCCGTGCTCATCGGTCCACGCCCATGCGTGCTCAAGGAACTGCTCGCGGGTGAGGTCGCTCTTCTTAATCCCCTGCTCTGCAAGTCTTTTGATGACTTTGGCTTCAGTGGCGATAGAAGCGTGGTCAGTACCCGGCACCCAGCAGGCGTTCTTGCCTTCCTGGCGCGCGCGGCGCACCAGGATGTCCTGAATGGTCTCGTTGAGCACATGGCCCATATGCAGCACGCCGGTCACGTTCGGCGGCGGTATAACTATGGTGTAAGGTTCCCTTTCGTCAGGCTCGGAGTGGAAAAGCTTCTTTTCCAGCCAGTAGGCGTACCATCTGTCCTCCACTTCGGAGGGGTTGTACTTTGCTGATAAATCCATTTTCTATGCTGTTTCGTTACAATTTTTGCAATATCGTACAAAGGTACATATTTCTTCAGACAAAAGAAACATCGCAAGCGACGCTGTCATATAGGATTTTTTATAAAATAGTGCTAATTTTGCTTCATCAAACATCATTCGCTATGAAGAAAATCATCATTATCCTCGCATCGACCCTTCTGCTCGGCGCCGTGGCATCGGCTCAGCCCAGGGCCCTCGGCGTACGCGCCACCTACGGCGTGGAGCTTTCCTATCAGCATGACATGGGCGGCAATTTCTCTGAGTTCGACCTCGGCTGGTCCTCCGGCTACACCAACCTTGCCGCCGTTTACGACTTCGCTCTCAGCTCGAGCGGAAACTTCAACTTCTACGCAGGCCCAGGCGCGGACCTCTGTCTTTATGACAACGTCACGACCAGCGGCGCCGAGACTGTCGGCATAGGCCTCGGAGTCGTCGGTCAGATAGGAGCCGAATACGAGTTCGACCAAGTCCCCGTGAACCTTTCGCTCGACTGGAGGCCCATATTCAGGGTCTTCGGCCCCAGCGGCTTCGGATGGGACTCCATCGCCCTCGGCATCCGTTACCGTTTCTAAACATTCTCCCATAAAAGTTGGACAATACGCGACTGAGTCGCGTATTGTCCAACTTTTTCGAAGATGGACCTGAGGAAAAACATACGGGCGGAGGAGGTGAACGAGTGTCTGAGGCACTCGTCGAGGCTTGTCGTCACGGCGCCGCCCGGCGCTGGCAAATCGACGGTACTCCCGATCACGATCCTGGAGGGTCTGCAGGGCACCGGCAAAATCCTTATGCTTGAGCCGCGCAGGATCGCCGCGAGGCAGGTAGCCTCGAGGATGGCGCAGACTCTTGGTGAAAGCGTCGGTCAGACGGTGGGCTATCGCGTCCGCTTCGAATCGCGCGTGGGTCACCTCACCCGCATAGAGGTGCTCACCGAAGGCATTCTCACCCGTATGCTGGCGTCCGACCCGACTCTGGATGGCGTGGATGCAGTGATATTCGACGAGTTCCACGAGCGCAGCCTGCAGAGCGACGTTGCGCTTGCGCTTACGCGCGAATCACAGGCACTTGTGCGTCCCGACCTGAAGATTATAATTATGTCGGCGACAATCGATGCCGCCGCCATTTGCAGGAGCCTTGACGCACCTCTGATAGAAGCCGGAGGGCGGATGTACCCGGTCGAAGTCATCCACAGCCCCGTCAGCGCCGACGAGGAGCATATCTGCGAAGAAGTGGTCCGTACCGTCAGAAGGGCGCTTTCGACAAGCGAAGGCGACATCCTGGCTTTCCTCCCCGGCGAAGCGCAGATACGCCGTTGCGAAGAGGCGCTTGCCAACGAGAACCGCGCCCGCATCCGCCCGTTGTACGGGATGATGTCCCTGGAGGAGCAGCAGAAAGCCATCGCCCCCTGCCCGGAGGGAGAAAGGAAAGTGGTGCTGGCGACACCCATCGCCGAGACTTCGCTTACCATCGAGGGGGTCCGTACGGTGGTGGACAGCGGATTCTGCCGCAGGATGGTGTATGACTCCGGGCGCGGCCTGAGCCGTCTCGAGACCATCCGCATCAGCCACGATATGGCCACCCAGCGCACCGGACGCGCCGGCAGGGTCGCACCGGGAGTGTGCTACAGGCTCTGGAGCCTGGGCACGGACGCGCAGCTGGCCGCCACCCGCACCCCGGAGATACTCGACGCGGACCTCTCCCCCACCGTCCTGGACATCGCCGCGTGGGGATCCTCCCGACCTGAAGGCCTTCCCTGGCTGACACCCCCGCCGCCGGGAAACCTCGCGCGCGCGAAAACACTTTTAAAGAGTCTCGGAGCCATCGATGACGGTGGAGAAATCACCCCCGCGGGCAGGCGGATGGCCGCTCTCCCCTGCCACCCGCGCATCGCGAGAATGCTCCTGAGCGCTGACTCCCCGAGTCTCAAATCCCTCGCCTGCGACCTTGCGGCGATACTCGAAGACAAGGACTTCCTGCCCACGGCAGGCGCCGACATATCATTGAGAGTCAATGCATTGCGTCAAGGCAGAGGGGGCCGCGCGACGCATCGCACCGCCGCATCGTACCGCGACCTTACGCACTCCCGGAAAGACACGGACCGGCCGGACCCCTTCGCCTGCGGATTTCTCCTGGCGTCAGCTTTTCCCGAATGGGTCGCCCGTGCAGGCGGCGTCGGCGGTTTCTCCCTTGCCTGCGGCGAATCAGCGTCGCTGGACTCGTCGGACCCCATCTCCGACTGCGAATGGATAGCGGTCGCGGGAATGCAGGGACGCAGCGGCTCCTTGGGCCGCATCCTTCTGGCCGCGCCTCTCGATAAAAGCGACCTGGAGGCTCTCGTACACAGCCGCGAACGTTTCGAGTGGGACTCCCGTCAAGGAAGGCTCGTCGCCCGGAGCGAAGACTGCATCGGGTCTCTGGTCCTGCGTTCGCGACCCCTGGACTTCGGCGCGGATCCGTCGCTGCGACAGAAGGCTGTCGAACACATCTGCCGCGCCGTCACGCGGCAGGGCGTCTCAATGCTGGATTTCTCGGACGAAGTCACGTCCCTGCAGAGGCGCATCGCCTGGATCTCCGCCCGCCGCCCGGAGCTGAACCTTCCTGACCTTTCGACGGAGAGCCTCCTTCGGACCGCCCCGGACTGGCTCCCGCCCTTCATCGGTCGGGCAACGACGGTGCAGGAGCTGAAAAAAATCGATCTCGCGAAGGCTCTCCTGAGCCTTCTTACCTACGGGCAGCAGAGCGAGGTCGACTCTCTGGCTCCCAGACATCTGACAGTCCCCACGGGGAGCCGGATAAGGCTCGAATATCGCACGGGCTCCGACCTCCCCGTCTTGCGCGTCCGCCTGCAGGAATGCCTCGGCCTTACGGACACCCCGATGGTGGACGATGGGCGCTGCCCCGTACTGATGGAGCTCCTTTCGCCGGGATACAAGCCCGTCCAGCTGACGAGGGATTTGCGAAATTTCTGGAAAAACACTTACTTTGAAGTCCGAAGCGAGCTCCGCAGGCGCTACCCCAAGCACTATTGGCCGGACAACCCCCTGGAAGCAGAGCCGACAAGGGGCGTAAAAAGAAATACACACGACTGACAATCAACCAATTATGAAACATCTCAGAATATTCACATCTGTACTCCTTTTATTCGCGTGCGCATACGCGCGCGCAGACGAAGGAATGTGGCTCCCTTCTCTTATCTCGGAGCGCATAGCCGACATGCAGGCCAAAGGATTCAGGCTTGATGCCGAGGACGTCTACAGCATCAACCGGGCTTCCCTCAAGGACGCCGTCGTACTGTTCGGCTCCGGCTGCACCGGCGAGCTGGTCTCCGACGAAGGTCTGCTCTTCACCAATCACCACTGCGGCTACAGCTATATCCAGAAGCACTCGAGCGTCGAGCACGACTATCTCAAGGACGGATTCTGGGCTATGAACCGGGACGAGGAGCTGCCCAATCCGGGGCTCACCGTCAGTTTCCTCGACCATATGCAGGACGTGACCGGGGCAGTGCTCTCCGGCTATGACCCCGCAACTATGGACGAAGCGTGCAGGGACTCCATCGTCGCAGTCCGCTCCAAGGCGCTCATTGCAGAAGCTGTCAAGGACGGAAAAGGCCTCAAGGCCAGCGTGGAGGCTCTTTTCTACGGCAACAGCTACTATCTTTTCGTCTTCAGGGTGTACAGGGACGTGCGTCTCGTGGGCGCTCCCCCTTCGTCCATAGGCAAATTCGGCGGAGACACGGACAACTGGATGTGGACGCGCCATACGGGAGACTTCTCCAATTTCCGCATCTACGCAGACAAGGACGGCAATCCCGCCGACTACTCCGAGGACAATGTCCCCTACAGGCCCAAAAAGTCATTCACCGTCTCGAGGGCCGGAGTCAATGAAGGAGATTTCACCTTCGTCTACGGATGTCCCGGCAGCACAAAGGAGTATGTCCTCTCGGACGAAGTCGAATATGTTTCAGAAGTATCGGACCCCGAGAAGATAGCCCTGCGCACCCTCAGGCTCGAGTCGATGAAAAAACATATGGCGCTGAGCCCCGCCGTGCGCATACAGTACTCCGCCAAGGCCCAGTCCGTCTCCAACGCCTGGAAGAAATGGCAGGGAGAGATGAAGGGCATCCGCGACAATGGCACGGTGCAGGTCAAGAGGGAGGCTGAGAAAGAATTCAACAAATGGGCGCAAGGTACGGAATATGAAGGACTTACAGAGCGCCTCTCGCAGCTCTACGCCCTTCGCGCCCCCGTCTATCGCGCCTACGAGTACTATACCGAATGCATCCGTACGATTGAGATACTTCAGTTCGCCTCTTCCGTCAAGACCGCCCTCGGGACGTCTCAGCTGCAGAGCGTGGCACAGAGCTTCTACAAGGACTATTACCGTCCGATAGACGAGGAAGTGTTCTCACAGATGATCGCAGCCTTCGACCGCGAGCTCCCGGACAGCCTCAAGCCCGCCTTCCACAAAGAGATGATGGACTTCTACGGCAGCGCCGACAAATGGATGGAGGACCTTTTCTCCCGCACGCTTTTCACCGACCGCGAGCGCGTGCTCGCCCTGACGGAGGATGATGCCGACGCAGTCGCTTCCGACCCCGCATATGTGATGTACAAGGCCTATTATGACTGGTATATGCACGACATCCGTCCGCAGGTCAGCGACGTCAACGCCCGCATCACCCTTCTCAACCGCGACTATATGCGCGCCCAGATGGAGGCTGAGCCCGAAAGACAGTTCTACCCGGACGCCAACCTCACCCTTCGCATCGCCTACGGTCACGTCGAAGGATACACCCCCTCTGACGGCATCTACTACAAGCCCGTCTCCACCCTCAAGGGGATCATCGAAAAGGACAATCCCGACATCTTCGACTACAACATCCCCCAGTCCCTGAGGGACATCTACGCCGAAGGCGGGCACGAGGACCAGCCGGTCTGTTTCCTCGCCACCAACCACACCACCGGCGGCAACTCCGGCTCCCCCATCATCAACGCCGACGGCCAGCTCATCGGCATCAACTTCGACCGCGTCTGGGAGGGCACGATGAGCGACCTGTCCTTCGACCCCTCGATTTGCCGCAACATCTCCCTCGACATCCGCTACCTTCTCTTCACCATCGAGCACATAGGCCACGCTTCCTATCTTTTCGATGAGATGCATTTCGCCGACTGATGGAAAACGAAGACAAAATACTTGAGACAGCATCACTCGCCGGGCACATTCTCCTTGAGAACGGAGCCGAGATATCCCGGGTCGAGGAGACAATGGAGCGCATCGCATCCCACTTCGGCGTCGAGTCGGAGAATTTCTTCGTCCTGAGCAACGGCATCTTCACCACCGGCCGCACCGGCTACGCCAAGGTCGAGTTCATCCCCTTCAAAGGCGCGCAGCTGGAAAGGGTGGCAGCCGTCAACCAGATATCCAGGGACATCGTGACGGGCAAGCTGACCCTTGACGAAGCAAGGGAGAGCCTGCAGGAAGTGCGCGCGTCAAGGCCAAAGCCGCACCTGGAGCAGATCATCGGGTCGGCGGTCGGCAGCGCTGGCTTCTGCGTCATATTCGGAGGCGGTCCCGCCGACGCCGCGGCGGCTCTCATAGCCGGCCTGCTGCTCTGGGCTTTCGTGATTTACGTCACCGCCCCGCATATGTCCAAGATACTCGGCAACCTTGCCGGTGGTGCCCTCGGCACCCTTCTGTGCCTCATATTCTACAATATAGGATTCGGCTCAAGCCTTGGAAACATGATAGTCGGTTCGCTCATCCCGCTCATCCCCGGAGTTGCATTCACCAACGGCATACGCGACTTCGCCGACGAGGACTACATCGCCGGCGCCACCCGCCTGCTGGATGCCCTGATGGTGTTTTTGTGCATAGCGGCGGGCGTGATGATTGCCTTCGAAGGCTGGTATCTCGTCAGCGGGGCGATGCCTTCCGTAAACGGCGCGACCGCCGACCCTCTGACTTCCTCGCTCGCGGTCCAGACCGCCGCAGCCTTTGTCGGCACCCTCGGTTTCGCGGTGCTCTTCGGCGTGCCGAGGCGCAACTACCTTCAGTGCGCTGTCGTAGCCGGTGTGGGGTGGCTGGCCTATCTCGTGCTGGAAAGATTCTCCCCTTTGGGGATTTTCGGCGCCACCCTCTGCGCGTCAGTCATCGTCGTGGCGCTCTCCAGGCTCTCCGCCGTCTGGTTCCGCACCCCGGGCACCATATTTCTGATTACCGGCGTATTCCCGATGATCCCCGGAGGAGCCATCTTCTGGGCGACCCTGTTCCTTGTGGAAGGACGCATAGGCGAAGCTGCGCACAGCGGTCTAAAGGCCGTGGCGCTGACCGTCGCCATCGTGCTCGGCATCGTGCTGGTCAGCTCCCTGCCGAGGGGCATCTTCCGGCCGGGGAGACACAAATCGCGCAAAAATTAGTATATTGCGTCACCTTTTGAGAAACGATTATGAACAATACAGCCATACTTCTTATGCATTGTCCTGACCGTCAGGGCATTATCACGGACGTCACCAAATTTCTCACCGACAACCGCGGAAACATCGTCTATCTCGACCAGTATGTCGACACCGTCGAGAAGGTGCTTTTCATGCGCATCGAATGGGAGTTGGAGGGATTCATGATCCCTCGCGACAAGATAAAGGAATACATACAGACCCTTTTCGGCACGCGCTACGAGATGGACTTCGGCATCTATTTCAGCGATGAGAAGCCGAGGATGGCCATCTTCGTCAGCAAGATGAGCCACTGCCTGTATGACCTGCTGGCGCGCTACAAGGCAGGCGAATGGAGCGTGGAGATCCCCTGCATCATCAGCAACCACGAGGACCTCAGATATGTGGCGGACCTGTTCGACATTCCGTTCCACGTCTGGTCCATCGCCCCGGACCACTCCAACCGCGAAGAGGTGGAGAAAGCCGAGATGGAGCTTCTGCGCAAGGAGAACGTCACTTTCGTGGTGCTCGCAAGATATATGCAGATAATAAGCGACGAAATGATCGCCGCATATCCGCATCACATAATAAACATCCATCACTCATTCCTCCCCGCCTTCATCGGTGCCAAGCCTTATCACCAAGCTTACGAGAGAGGCGTAAAGATCATCGGCGCGACGAGTCATTACGTGACCGCCGACCTGGACGCCGGCCCCATCATCGAGCAGGACGTCGTGCGCATCACGCACAAGGACACTCCGGACTCTCTCGTACTCAAGGGACGCGACCTTGAAAAGATAGTGCTGAGCCGCGCGGTTTCGCATCACATCAACCGCAAGATACTCACCTACAAAAACAAGACGGTCATTTTCGGATAGAGTATGGGCGCATTCAAACTGATAGGCGGACTGATCGGCTGGGCGGCGTCAGGCCCCATTGGAGCAGTCATCGGGTATTTGCTTGGCTCTCTCGTCGAGTCAAGCTTAGAGTCGTCCATAAAGTCCGGCCGCGACACCTCGTCAAAAAAGTCATCGTCAAGTTACGGCGGCTCACAGAGCAGGACCTACAGCAGCACTTACCGCACCGGCGGCTACACCGCCACGGAGCAGCGCAACAGCTTTATGGTCAGCCTGCTCGTCCTTTCGGCGGCCGTCATCAAGGCTGACGGCAAGACTCACCCCTCGGAGCTCGAGGCCGTGAAGACATTTATCCGGACAAATTTCGGAGAGAGCGCCGTACCCGAAGCCACCAGGATTATCAACGAGCTGTGCACCAAGCAGATAGACATCTACTCGGTAGGAGGTCAGATAGCCTCCTGCATGAACTATTCGCAGCGTCTGCAACTGATGCACTACCTGGCGGGCATAGCCAATGCCGACGGGGATTTCTGCGAGAGCGAGGCAAGTGTGCTGGAGGCGATCGCGGCCGCCATAGGCTTGAGCTCCTCCGACGCGGCGTCAGTCATCGCCACCTACCGCCACGACACGGAGTCAGCCTACACGGTCCTCGGCATAAGCTCGAGCGCGACTGACGACGAGGTCAAGAGCGCCTACCGCAAGATGGCGATGAAATATCACCCGGACAAGGTGTCAACCCTGGGGCCGGACGTGCAGAAGGCGGCGGAAGAGAAGTTCCGCAAGGTGCAGGAAGCCTACGAGAGCATCAAGAAACAAAGGGGAATGTAAGAAATGATTGAGATCGAAGGACTTAGGATCGAGAGCGGCGAGCGGTGGCAATCGTTGGTGACAATGCCTCCGGAAAGTCGCGTCTCACAGACGCCATCGCGTCAAGGTCAGCCGCCGATGTCGCATATATAAGGTTCAGAGACACTTACGGAGCATCTCTCGACCGCGAATATTTCCATCAGCAGAGATGGAACCACGGTGTCTGGGACGACGACATGCCCTCCGTGCGTCAGCTGCTCGGACTCCCCTGCGAGGCGGCGGAGCGCCTGGTGCGGGCATTCTCTCTCGAAGGGGTGCTGGACAAGCCGCTCATCACCCTTTCCAGCGGAGAAATGCGTAAGTACCAGCTCATCCGGGCGTTGAAACGCAGTCCCTCCGTCCTTCTGATGGACAACCCGTACATCGGGCTCGACCCTCTCACCCGCGAAATGCTCACTCTCCTTCTGAGGGACCTCGTCAGTTCAGAGGGGCTTTCCGTCGTGATGGTCCTGTCGCGCCCGGAGGAGATTCCATCCTTCATCACTCACGTCGTCGAAGTGAAGAGCCCTCAGGAATGGACGAAACAGACCGCCGGCGAGTATCGCGAAACCCATTTCCCGGAGGAAGTGATACGGTTCTGCGACGTTAGTGTAAGATACGGCGACCGCACGATACTCTCGCACCTCGACTGGACGGTGCGGCGCGGCGAACATTGGGCCCTCACCGGTCCCAACGGCTGCGGAAAGAGCACCCTCCTGAGCCTTGTATGCGCCGACAACCCTATGGCATACGCCTGCCACATCGAGCTGTTCGGGCGCAAACGCGGCAGCGGCGAGAGCATCTGGGACATAAAGAAGAAGATAGGTTACGTAAGCCCGGAGATGCACCGTGCCTACCGCACGTCGGAGACTGTCCAGGACGTGGTGGTGAGCGGGTTGTTCGACACCACCGGCGTGCCTCACAACCCCTCGCCCGAGCAGTTGCAAGTATGCAGGGAATGGATGGAGAAATTTGGTCTGGAGACGCTGAGTCAGAGGCCTTTCGCAGAGCTGTCAAGCGGCGAGCAGAGGCTGTGTCTTGTCTGCAGGGCATTCGTGAAGGAGCCGCCGCTCCTGATACTCGACGAGCCTATGCACGGACTCGACAACGCTCTGCGCTTCCGCGTACGCAGAGTCATCGACGACTACTGCGCAGATCCGTCAAAGACACTCATAATGGTCACGCATTATCCGGAGGAGTACCCCTCCTGCATCGACCACAGCCTGACTCTCACTCGTAAATAAAGGGGCTCTCGAAGTCGGAGAGTGCCACGCGGTGCCTGTCCTTGTCAGACAGGATCATCCTGTCATACGGGATGCGCCAGTCAATCCCGAGCGAAGGGTCCATAATGAAAATGCCGGAGTCCGACTGAGGGGCGTAATAAGCGTCGCATTTGTACTGAAAGACAGCCTCGTCGCTGAGGACCGAAAATCCGTGGGCGAATCCCTTCGGGATGAAGAACTGACGATGGTTAGTCTCTGAAAGCTCCACCGCGACGTGCTTTCCGAAGGTCGGGCTCCCGACCCTGAGGTCGACGGCGACGTCGAGCACCGCTCCTCGCACGCACCTCACAAGCTTTGTCTGGGTATGGGGAGGCATCTGGAAATGAAGGCCTCTCACGACGCCGTAGCTTGACCTAGACTCGTTGTCCTGGACAAAATCGACTTCACCAAGTCCCGTCGCCGCGGCGAAGTCCCTCGAATTGAAACTCTCGAAAAAATAGCCTCTTCCGTCCTCGAACACTCTCGGTTCGATGATGAGCAGTCCCTCTATGTCAGTTTTAAGTACGTTCATTCTTATTTTGAAAATATCTCACAAACGCTTCTGTAGCTCTCCAGATTGCCTATATCGTAACGGCGGCCCGGCATCTCCATAGCGTACACGGCGGTCTGCGTGCTAAGCCAGGCAGCGAAACTCCCCGGAGCGTCCACTCCGCACCCCGCGGCTATGCCTTCGCCTATGCGGGCGGCGTCCACTCGGGTGTAGAAATAAAACGGCGGACAGCACCAGTGCGACCTGGGGAAGGCGGGCTTCTCTTCCATTGAAAGGATGAGTCCGCTGTCGTCCACCTCCACGATGCCGCTCTTGTGAAGGCGCCCTTCGTCGCTCTCATAGTAGCGCATTATGCAGGAAGTGCCCTTCTCGCGAGCGTATGAAACGAATTCCGACAAGCTGAAATCCAGAAGGTTGTCTCCCGCAATCACGAGGACGTCATCGTCAAGTCCCAAAGAGTCAATGGCGAACTGAAGGTCCCGCACCGCCCCGAGGCGGGTCTCGTTAGTGGACGTGCCGTCGTCCACGACGACTATCTTTTCCTCTCGGGTCCCCGCCCAGCTTTCGAAATGGTGGGCGAACTTATGGTTCGATATGACCACATAAGAGTCAACCGTCGTGCTTTTGGCGATATCGTCCACGAGATGGTCGAGTATCGGTTTCCCGGCGACCTCCAGCAGGGGCTTCGGGAAATTTTCGGTCAGGGGGTAAAGTCTCGTGGCGTACCCCGCCGCCAATATGAGGCATTTCATAATCAAAGCATTACACCGTCAGCGGAATGACATATATATGCGCTGTAATGGCCCTTCAGGTCGGGGAACTGCCGCAGGTACTCCCGCTCCACCGTCTCAAGGACACTCTCGCGGAATGAGGGGTCGATGAGAGCCATGCAGCAGCCCTTGAAGCCCGCTCCGCTGAAGCGGCCTCCGTAGATGCCGTCGGTCCTTGTCATTATATCGTAGATGGCCTTGAGCTCCGGTGAGCCGGTCTCCCAGTTGTAGATGGAAGAGTGCCCGGACTCGAATGACAGGCGTCCGTACTCGTCGATGTCTCCCCTTCTCCAGGCTTCGGCGCCCTTCTGCACCCTGTCGTATTCGGTGTACCAGTGCTCCGCGCGGCGTCTCCACTGCTCCGGCAACTGTCCGCCATATTCTCTGAACACTCCCACCGGGACCTCACGCAGATGCGTTTCCTTGAATTTGCCGTACTCCATCCCGGAAAGCGCCTTGAGGGCGTAGGCCGCGCTGCGGCATTCGTCCACCCTCATATTGAATTTGCTGCCGGCGAGGCTTCTTTCGACTCCGCTGAAAAAGACCGCGATTTCATACGGCTTCATCTGAGGCGAAGTCGGGATGAGCTCGTACGAGTCGTCCAGCGTGTCGAGATAGAGGAGGTGGTCCTTGCGCGAATATATCTCGCAGCTCTGGTCGAGCTTTCCGCTGCTCACGCCGACATAGTCGTTCTCGGCCGACATTGCCATCGAAATCATCTCCGCCGGGCTGAGGCTGATGCCGTTGACTTTTGAAAGGGCGGTGAGAAAGGCGATTGTCACTGCGGCGGATGAGGAGAGTCCGCCGATGGGAAGGCTCCCTTCGATGACCCCCGACAGTCCGACCGAGAGATTGTAGCGCTGGCTGAGGGCCAGGGTCGCTCCGCGAAGGTAGTCGGCCCAGTCCGACTGACGTTCGTCGGGGACGCCGCGGATATGGAACTGGGCGCGCTTGTCAAACTGGAGCGAAGCGAGCTCGACCACACCGTTGCGCTTGGTGCAGTATGCGATGCTTATGCCCTTGTCGATGGCAAGCCCGGTTATGCGGCCGTGCTGATGGTCGCTGTGCGCGCCTATCGGACAGATCCTGTACGGGCAGAACGCCACGGCGTCAGGACTCTTGTGATATGTTTCTTCAAATTTTGTTACGCAGTTCATATTACCAGTTCATCCATTTGTCCGTATCCACGTCCTAATCAAGCAGAAACTTGTCCACAAACGCCTCAAGCTCAGGATATTGCTCCTGCAGGAGCTCAAAATAAACGCGGCTGCAATCGCGAAGATTATAAAATTTCTCATAATATCCTTACAATCAATGATTTTTCGTTTTACGCCAGCTCCAGTGCCATATCTTGAAGAACGGTGACCAGAGCAGCTCGGACGGGTACGATGTCACAAACCGTGCCTGACGGCGGATTTTGGTAATGAACCTGTCCAGGTCGGAAGTGTGCGAGGACCATTCGACGCGAGGGTCGTACTTGCCGAAATTTCCGGCGAGCATCACTTCGTCGAGAAGGACCTTGCCGTAACGCTCGTCAGGAGCGCAGAGCATATGCTCGCGCGGCAGGGAGAAGACTTCTTGCATCACCCACATCACGGCACCGGCGAAACGCTTCATCCTCAGACGCCCGAAAAGGCTCATTGCATCGTCCCTTTCTTCCTTGCCGCAGGCCTTCAGCACCAGGCAGTAGTCGCACAGATGCCGCAGACCCACTCCCTCGTCGAAGAAATGGCGGTAGATGTGGATCATCTGATAGACGGCGTCGAACCCGGGGGAAGGGCTGCGGAAAGGATGTTCCCCGTCGGGGAATCCCGTCTGCAGAGGCGCCTGAGCACGGAAATACCGCTGGAGGCGTGAGTTCAGCACAGGATTGAACATCCAGGTGGGAGTGAAATGCACTTCGACGGAAGGACTGTCGAAGGCCTTGATCTCGGCGTGATGATAGACCACGTTCCTCGTCGGGTAATGCGCCTCGATGAAAGGCAGGACCGTGGAAATGCCGCCGTCCGCCCAGATGTCGATGTCGCCGTTGGACCGGCGTGAAGGCACGGGATAAAGGGCAGCGGCGCTGCGTCCTTTCAGTATGCAGCTTCGAAAGCCCGCATCGGCGAATGCCGCACTTATCCTGGCCGCGCACTCTTCGTGATGCGCGCTGAGAGTCTCGGTCCTGTCAGTGAGCACAAACCACTGCATCAATATCTCGCGGGGAGGAGCCTGGTGCGAAGGGAGCCTCTCAATCCCGGTAAAGAGAGCGGGAAGAATCGACTGCCTTGACGCTTCCTCCATAAGGTCCCCCCATTGCTGCGGCGACGGGGCCGTAGCGAAAGCGTCGGCATCCCCGAAGGAAATGCGGATGAGCTCGAACAGAAGAGAAGTTATGTCGTCCCGGCCCGGCGTCATTTCGATGCTATTTTGAAAAATCCCTTATCCTCTGCTCCTCGGACAGCCTGCACACCAGCAGAGAGCCGTCCTTTTCCGCAACGACGTAGCCGTCAAGCCCCTGAAGGACCACTTTCTTGAGCGAGGACGTGCGAACGACGCAGTCCTTGCACTCGTACAGAGCGACAGCTTCACCCACGGCGGCATTGCCCTCCGTGTCGAGGTCGGAGTTGAGTCTCAGCGACCCCCAGCTCCCCAGGTCGCTCCAACCGAAGGACGCGGGGATCGTATAAATGGAGGATGACTTCTCCATAACGGCGTAGTCGATGCTGATTTTCTCGCAGGTGGGGAAAAGCCGCGCCAGCGCATCTTCCTCTGAAGCCGTGCCGAAGGACGGGGCGAGAGCGTCCATCACCCCGGCGATCTGCGGGGCGAATGTCCTCAGCGCGGAGACGATAGTGGAGACGTTCCAGACGAATATTCCGGCGTTCCAGAGATAGTTTCCGGACTCAAGATATGACCTTGCCACATCGAGCGAAGGCTTTTCCTTGAATGCCGAGACCTTCAGAATCTCGTCTTCGACTTCCTGTCCGGCGCAGATATAACCATAGCCGGTCTCGGGGCGCGAAGGCTTTATGCCGACTGTAACGACAGCATCGGACTTGTCAGTAAATCCGAGAGCCTTGACGAGCACACGCCTGTATTCGGCGGCGTCGAGCACCAGCGCGTCGGACGGCGTGACCACGATGTTGGCATCCGGATGAAGGGAGGCTATCTTCCAGCAGGCCAGGGCGATGCAGGGAGCCGTGTTGCGGGCGCAAGGCTCGGCGATGATATTCTCCGGGGGAATGTCCGGGAGTTGCTCTCTCACCAGAGCGACATAATCGCGGGAAGTGACTACCAGGATGCGGTCAGCGCTGCTCAGCGGCAGGACCCTGTCGTAACACATCTGAATGAGCGTACGCCCGCAGCCCAGCACATCGATGAACTGCTTGGGACATTCGGGCGTACTCATCGGCCAGAAGCGGCTCCCCACTCCGCCGGCCATTATCACTATGTGGGTA
>R15__coassemble_1161_pt1 | contig 14394 bp, 8 predicted proteins | sample R15__metabat2_low_PE_040 | metagenome-assembled genome bin R15
ACTATATCTTCAGGTAAAATGGTCACCAGTTCCTCGGCGGTGGCGTTTTCGTTAAACATAAGCCGCTCGGAGAGGCGTCCCTCAATCTCTGACAGGAAGGTCCTGACATCACGGGCGTTGCCGAAATCCCTGTCGCGGCAAAGGTACATCTCCCGGAGCTTCGTCCCGGCGGCGTCGGCAGCTCCTTCGCCGAGGACCAAACCTTTCCTGGAGCAGTTAAGCAGGAATATCCTGTAGAGCTCGTCCGCATCATAGTCATCGAAGGTGATTTTCCGCACGAGACGCGAGCGCAGGCCCGAATTGGCGTCGAGGAAATCCTGCATTTCTCGGGTGTAGCCAGCACAGATGCACACGAACTTTCCGCGGTGATTCTCCAGCAGCGGCACGAGAGTGTTGATGCACTCGAGGCCGTAGGAGTCGTTGGGGGCGTTGACAAGGCTATACGCCTCGTCGATGAAGAGGACTCCCCCCATCGCGCGCATCACGGCGTCCTTCGTCTTCGCGGCCGTGTCGCCCTGGAAGCGGCCGACGAGGTCCTCGCGGCTCACTTCCACGACGTCCGGTCTCGGGAGAAGCCCGAGCGAACATAGCATCCTTCCCATAAGGCGGGCGACCGTGGTCTTGCCGGTGCCGGGGTTGCCCAGGAACTGGAAATGCTCCACGACCAGGTCGGGGGTGCGGCCGGAAGCCTTGCACAGCATCTGCTCGCGCCGCACGCCGGCGGCAAGGGCCCGGATGCTCTTCTTGACCCCGTCGAGCCCCACCAGGGCGTCGAGCTCCTTCATTATATCCTCGAGGCTCAGGCCCTCGGAAGGGTCGCGCCCGGCGATGTCCTCGTAAGTCAACGCGCTCCCCTTGCGCTCACGCCTGCGCTCGTCGGCGAGTTTGAGAAGGTTTCTCATCTCGCGGGCGTTGCCGAAGTCATCGGAGCGTCTCGAATGGATGCCCTCCATCACGACGTGCAGACGGTCTGACGCGTCGGAGTCCAGCTCCAGACCCTTCCCCGCGGCCATCGAGCGGAATATCGTCTCCAACTCGTCGGGGCTGTAGTCAGGAAAATCAATGGTCTTGTTGAAGCGCGAGCGAAGGCCGGGGTTAGCCTTGAGGAACTGCCTCATATTCTCGGTGTAGCCGGCGATTATGCAGACGAACTTGCCGCGTTCGTTCTCAAGCAGAGGGACCAGGCAGTCTATGGCGGCCCTGCCGAACTGGCTGTCGTTCAGGCCGTAAGCCTCATCGATAAACAGGACTCCGCCCATCGCCCGAGTGACTGCTTCCTTCACAAGCCTCTCGCTCCCTCCCACGACGTCGGCGATGAGGTCCTTTCCGGACATCTCGACGAACTGACCCTGAGGCAGCACCCCCAGCGCCCCCAGGATGTCGGCGAAGCAGCGCGCCATCGTGGTCTTGCCGGTGCCGGGATTGCCCGTGAACACGTAGTGGTCCTCAAGGGTGAAGTTTCCAGACTCCTTGACTCCGTCGATGATGGTGCGCATCTCCTTCTTGACGCTCCCCAGGCCCACGAAAGAGTCCATCTCCTCCCAAATCAGGGCCTCGCTGCGGGGCACGAACACCTCTCCCTTGATATCCTGGGAATCGAGGGGGCCGCCGCGCAGAATCGCGCTCACGCCAGCCTCCTGGGCCTCCTTGTCGGCGAGATGCCCGCCTCCCCTGACGTTATGGCGCAGGAGCCATTCAAATCTCTGAAGCAGCCGCGCGCGGAACTCCTCCGACGGCTCCAGATGAAAGCGGTCGCGAAGGGAGTCGCAGCAGACCGAGGTCAGATCCTCCTTGGAAAGAGGTGCAAGGTCAAACCTGCACTCGAAGAGCGACGCGACGTCGGGATTCTTGTCCAGGAAGGGCTCGAGTCCCTGCCTGAGGCCGAGGAGAAAGACGGGCGGCATCTGAGCGGGGGAAGTACGCATCCTGGCGAACAGGCGGTCGAGTTTTCCAACGCTCGAAGACGCCCCTGCGGGAAGGAGTTTCTGGGCGTTGGTGATGACCAGTGCGCCCTTGAGCGAAGCCTTGAGGTTATCGTCGAACTTCTCCATCCATCTGTCGAAGTCCGCAGCGTCGACGAGAGTGTAATTCGGATCCTCCACCACGGCGTGGGTGAGAAGGACGTCGTAGAGTTTGCGCGCAAGGAAAAGTTTGCCCGTACCGGCGTCGCCCAGGATCAGGCAGTCCGTCCCGATGCCGCCCTTGAGGGCAGAAGCGGCCTTGCAGAGGGCTTCGAAACGGGAGAACTCCGTTTCGATGTTCTTCTTTCCGTAGAATCCGGCGAAACTCCCCTCCTGAAGGGCGGGCGCTCCGCAGAAACGGCAGAACTTCGCTTCGTCGCGGTTTTCCTTTCCGCACTTATTGCACCTGCTCATTTGTCTGTATGTTTTGCTCCCCCGCCGAAGGTGTGCGCGGCAGCACAGAAGAGGCCGCCGTCAGGATGGCGAGGGAAATCAGTATGTACAAAACGGTCTTTCTGCCAGCGGCCTTGACCGAGGGCTTCCAGTCGGTGTAGTCCCTGCTGAGGACCACTTCGTTGAGCGAAGAGTCGAAGTCGGACTCGTCGCTGAAAGTGTAGTACAGCGGCTCAAGGGTCAGTTCCTCGAACCCGAGGTCCGGGACTTGCCGCACCCCCGAGGCACGCACGAACCAGACTTTCACAAGGAACCTCACGAGGAAAAACAGCGAAGCCAGCAGAATCACCACCGTCCATAATGTCTGTTTATGATGAAGGCTGACAAAAGCCCATATCGCGACTCCCGCCAAAGGGAGAATCACCAACAGCGCACCCGCTATCTTCTGCACCACGGTCCTGAAGCGCATCCAATGGACGGTGGAGGAAATCTCTTTATGGAGGTCCTCAGCCTTGTGACGGGCGTGAAAATAATATCCGCACTCGTCGTTGTCCTCGTCGATCTCTCCGAGCTTGAGCACATAGTCCTCCAGAAGGTCCTCGTAGGCGTATTCTTCGGAAAGGTCGGCGTACGGGTCCTCGTGATACTGCACCGCCAGCCAGCCCTTGAGGCCGTGGCTGAGGGCGTATTTCCTGTCATAGGGATCTATCCCGTCAAGATCCTCCAGTGACGATGCCACACCGCTGTCGAACTCATAATACGGGCTGAAGCCGAATCCCTTGATGGTCTTCATCATCGAAATCTCGAGCCTCGTATCCTCGTCCTGCGGTCCAGCCTTCGACGCATTGTCGTCAGACTCCCAGTCGCAGCAGTATTGCATCCATTCCTGCTGGTCGGCGAACCTGTCCCCCTTGCTCTCGAAGAATATCTGCATATATGAGCCCTCGAACTTTGAGAAGCTGTCCACGACTGCCTGGCAGAGCTTATGGGAGGCTGGAGCCTTGGCGTCGGCGAACTGCCACATATACACTTTGTTCAGAAACTCCCCTATCTTCTCCCCCGTCATCGCATAGTCCGGGGACGAAAGGTCGGCACCGAGCCGCACGTCCGAGAGAGGATTGAGAGTGTGCATCACAGCCCAGTGGCCGCCGAGGCTCTTCTCGATGTCCGCAAGACCCCAGCGCGCGGAGGGGTCCTTGCGCAGAAGTCCGTCCACGATGTGGCGAAGGCGCTCAGGCATTTCACGGGGAGCGCTTATGCCTCGGCCGAGCTTGTCCACCGCCATCCTGTCCTCCGCGGCGAGGAAGGCGTCCTCTCCTGACCAAAGGCACAGGGCGGTCATTCCGAGGGAATAGAAATCCGCCTCGGGGCCGATCTCGAAGAGGTCCTCCCCGTCGATGCGGGCCTTGGCGCGGGACGGGTCATATATCTCCGGCGCGGCGTAAACGGGAGTGCGGGACTGGCGGACGACTGCTCTCCCGGACGACAGGACGGCGGCGATGCCGAAGTCGCAAAGCACACAGTCCCAGATATTTGTGTCACGCACGAGGATATTGGCCGGCTTGACGTCCCTGTGCACGACGCCGCTCCTGTGGCAGGCGTCGAGCGCCATCGCGACGCGGAGCACTATGGCAGTTATCGCGGAAGCATCGCCCTTCAGGTCGTATTGCGCCAAAGACCCCGAAGGAAGATACTCCATCAACTCGTATTCGCGTCCGTCGGACGCGGTGCCCGTCTCGTAGATGTCGACTACATACCCCTTGCCTCCGAGATGGCTGAGCGCCCCGGTCACGGCAACATTGGGGTGAAACCCCTTGTGATAGGTCTTGAGGGCATATTTCTTCCCTCCCCTCTCGACGGTCTCGACGTCGGCCTCCGCTCCGCCGCTGATGGCCTTTCCAGTAGCCGCGGGAGGCGGAACAACGGCCTTTGGCTTCGACACGGAAAGTCGAGGCGGAGCCACGGCGGTCTTCTGCGGAGCCGTCCTGGGGGGCGCGACTGCGGTCTTTTGCGGAGCTACGGCTGTTTTCTGAGGGTCCTGACTCATTTGCGATAATCTATTTTGACGTCCACCTTGTCCTCGTACACCCACTTCCCGCCAAGGAAGGGCTTGCAGCACTCGGAAGGGTTGTCGTGGGTGCAGCCGCAGTAGTTGCACACCCAGCCGACGCGCACCCTCGTCACTACCCTCGTCTCGACGGCTACCTTGCGGGCGGAATAGTAGTTACGCTGCTCCTGAGGCGTGCTGCCGGCGGGAGGAAGCATTCCGGCCAGGATGGAATTGAGATCCTCCGTGACCTTGACGATCTTATGCTTGATACGCGGGACCTCGGAGGGGGGCGCCGACGCGAGCTCCTTTTGCAGATCCGCGACCTCTTCGCTCCGCTCCGCAGCGGCTACGCACAGGGGGTCCTGCGCCGCCGCCTCGGCCATCCTCTGCGCCGCTCTCGTGACGGGACCGCCGCACGAAGGGCAGAACGGCCGCTGGCTGAGAGTCCCGCAGGAGGGACATCTGACGCCGCTCGCCGGGGCTCCGCATTCGGGGCACTCATCCTCGGAAAACAGCATCGGAGCGCCGCAGAAGGTGCACCACTGCACCAGTCTGCCGCCGCACGAAGGGCATATCTCGCTGTCAGGCGACACCGCAGAGCCGCAGTGCGGGCACTTCACGCCCTGCGCGGAAGAGACCTCCGCGGTGACTTCCTGCTCCCGGGTCGCGTATGAGACGTTCGTTTTTTCCATAGCGATGCAATTTAACAAAATTTTGACAAAATCCATTAATTGTTTAGATTTGTAACGTATGAAAAGAATTTTAGCACTGTTCCTCGCCGTCCTGACCATTGCGGGATGCGGGAGACTCAAGGTGGACGACCCCGCCGAAAGGGCCGCCCTGCGCACGAGGGACGCGTCCTGTCCCATCGAATCGGTGTTCAGCGCCCAAGGGCTCAAGACCACTCTGAGCATCGCCGGCAGGATCAAGCCAGGGAGGCTGCTCGACGACTACAAGCAGGCCAGGACCGTCTGCGAGCAGACAAAACCCCTGGCGAAAGCCAAGGAAGCCTTCGCGAAGGTAAAGGAAGAGAAGGCCGGGGAGTACAGCCCCGGGCTCACGCTCTATTCCACCATAATGTTTCTGGCATTCATCGTGATAGTGCTGACCAAGACCGGCCTCGCCATCTTCAAGAACGACTAGCCCTATGAGAGAACAGGATGTTAGACAGGCGGTGAACAGGTATTCCCGCGAGACCTCGGGCCATCCCTTCGAGGACTACGGCGACGAGGTCAAGATAAGGGTGAACGACGACTGCACAGTGTACGAGTGCATCGTGCAGACGCAGTACGAGGAGCGCGAGACCGCCGAGAAGAAACGCCCCTACAAGGGCTGGGACATCGCTCCGCAGAAGTATTTCTCCATCAAGGAAGTAAGCGCCTGGGCGTACAACCTCAAGACTCCGGAGGACTTCACCGACAAGAAGACATACATCGATGTCACGGGCTCGGCGAGGGTCGAAAGCTGCCGTTCCTGCTCCGGCAAGGGGCGCAGCGTCTGCAGCACCTGCGGCGGCAACGCCAAGGAGACCTGCCCCGTCTGCCACGGCAACTACAATCATCTCACCTGCTCCACCTGCGGCGGCACCGGATACGTCATATGCCCCACCTGCGGCGGCAGGACCGAGATTTACTGCGACAAGTGCGGCGGCAAGGGTCAGATCAGCAAGAAAAGAAGCGTCCAGAAGCACGTCTGGAACTACAATCTCCAGAAAGACGAGCTCAAGACCGTGGAGGAGAGCTATACTGAGACCTGCTCCGCCTGCCACGGCCAGGGTCACTGGAGGTGCGGGACCTGCCGCGACACCATCGAAAAGAGAGGCTACGTCCGCTGCCGCGCCTGCGGCAATACGGGACACGTCACCTGCAGCAATTGCTCCCAAGGGTACATCATCTGCAAGACCTGCGCCGGCAAGGGAGAGCTCGTATGCTCATACTGCGAAGGACAGGGCAGGAACGAAATCAGATACATCGTCAACCGCGAGCTGTCCTCCGACACCCTGCGCAGCTACGTCTGCGACAAGAGGGTGCGGGAGTTCGCCGAAGACTACGACCTCACTTACGACGCGGTGGATTTCAGCGTAAGGCAGAAGGCCCTCGGCGAAGAGCTCTTCCCCGAGAATGTCCGCTGCAGCTCCGCGCTCGGCAAGCTCGTCGCCAAGGCGGCGCCCTCAGAAGGACGGGTCCTGTTTCAGGAAGCCACCGTCCGGCACGTTGCGACGACCTACGTCGAATACGAATACGACGGCGAGTCCTACAGCGGCGTCGTCTGCCAAGGAGAGTTCTACCCTGACGGAAGCCCCATCGACGACTGGGCCGCGGGCCTTGTCGAGAGCGCTGAGAAGAAAATGAAGCGCGGCAGCAGCGCGGCGACCCTCAAGATGCTCGACCAGGCACAGGAGGCGGGAGCTGACATCGACGAGATAAAAGCCATTCGCTCAAAGGCTTACGACAAGCTTGACAAGATACATTCCGCCGGCGTCAGCACGGCGTTCTGGTTCACGCTGGTGGTCATCACGCCCATCGTGTTCAACTTCTACGACGCCCTCAACCCGGTCGCTCCCTGGGCGATTGTCACCAACAATCCCGACTGGGGATTCTTCGGGATGGTCCCGCTGACCCAGACCCTTATCTTCCTGGCGGCGGCGCTCGTCATCCGCGCTCTCTTCAAGGAAGTCTCGGAAGGAGCACATATCAAGAGCCACAACAGCATATGGATATATTTCGCCAAGGGATTCGCAGGGTTCCTCGGCGCCAGCCTCGGTGCGCTCGCGGCACTTGTATTCCTCAACTACCTTGGGCTCAGCGCCATCACCACCTTCATCCTCGGGGTCATCATCACTGTCGTCGCCTTCGTCATAGCGATGGCGGTGCTCATAGTCCGCTGGATAGTCGGCATATTCACATAGCATGAAACTTACAGGCAACATCGTGGACATCCGCCGCGAAAGGATTTTCGCCGGCGAAGTCGTCATTTCATTCCCCACGCCCGACGCTCCGGGGGTCATCACGGACATAACTGAAACAGGCCCGGAAGACGGGGCGCTCCCTTACATTCTCCCCGGATTCGTCGACTCTCACATCCACATCGAGAGCACGCTGCTGACGCCCCGACATTACGCCCCGCTCGCCGCGGCGCACGGAGTGGTGGGAGCGGTGTGCGACCCCCACGAGATAGCGAACGTGCTTGGTGCTGAAGGAGTTGAATATATGCTTCGCAGCGCCTCCCGGGTGCGGTTCAATTTCCACTTCGCCGCCTCGCCGTGCGTGCCGAGCACAGGGTTCGAGCACTCCGGCGCGACGCTCTCTTCCGAGGACGTCAGGGCTCTGCTGGAGCGGGATGACATCTACGGCCTGGGCGAGATGATGAACGTCCCGGGACTCGTCTTCGGAGACCCCGAGGTCGCGGCCAAGATAAAGGCTGCAAGGGACCTCGGCAAGCCCATTGACGGGCATATGGCGGGGTCGCCGGAAGAATGGGTCAAGGTCTGCGCCGAGGCGGGGATCGCCACTGACCACGAGAGCGTGGACATCGACGACGCGCGGATGAAGCTGCGCCACGGACTTTCCATCATCATTCGCGAAGGCAGCGCCGCCTGCAACTACGACGCCCTTTCGCCGCTCCTTGCTGACCCCGCGCTCTCCCGCAGGCTTCTCTTCTGCTCGGACGACAAGTACGCGGACGAGCTGATGGAAGGCTACATCGACGACCTCGTGCGCGAAAGCGTCCGCCGGGGCTACCCGCTCTGGAGCGTGCTCCGCGCCGCCTGCATCAATCCCGTCGAAACTTACGGCCTCGATGACGGCACGCTCCGCCCCGGGGACAAGGCTGACCTCATCGTCGTCGACAACCTTCGTGATTTCACCGTAAAGGAGACTCTGGCCGGGGGCAGAAAGGCAGGAGAATGCATTGACAATCAAGAAATTGAGCCTGCCCCCAACAATTTCAAGGCTCTTCCCCTCACCGTCAAAGATCTGGAGGTGGAAGCGAAATCGTCAACGGTCAGAGTCATCAAGATAAATGACGGGCAGATCGTGACGGAGTCTTTGGCGCGGGATGCCAGGATTGAGGACGGTCTCGCCGTGAGCGACCCTTCCCGCGACATCCTTAAAGTCGCGGTTTACGACAGATACAATCCGGGAGCAAGGCCTTCGGTCGGGTTCGTCAGCGGATTCGGCATCAGGGAGGGCGCCATAGCCTGCTCCATCGGTCACGACTCGCACAACGTAACGGTCATAGGAGCCTCTGACGAGGATATGGTCACTGCCGTGAACTCCCTGGTGGAAGCCGGCGGCGGAATGGCCGTCGTGAGCCCGTCCGAAGGGCTCGTGACGCTCCCCCTTCCCGTCGCGGGTCTGATGTCGGACCGGCCGGGCGAGGAAGTCGCCGACGGTTACAGAAAAATCAAGCGGGCCGTGCTCTCCACCGGTTGTGGACTGCACGCCCCGCTTATGACGATGGCTTTCCTGCCGTTGCCCGTGATACCCGCGCTAAAGATTACGGATATGGGTCTTTTCGACGTGGAAAGATTCGGATTCTGCGACTTGTTTGTTTAAATCCTAGAAGACCCACTTGGTACCGAGGCAAGGACGGCAGTAGAAGCCCTTGCAGCCGGCGAAGTTGTAGGAGAGCTCGACCTCGCCGCCGAGGTTGAGGTGGTCACCTACGGCGAACCAGAGCTGAGGCTCGGAGATGAAGACGAACTTGCCCTCCTCGCCGAGAGGATTGGCGTCACCGTACCAGTAAGGGGTGTTCTCTCCCCAGATATCTGCGAAACCGCTGAATCTCAGACCCTTGACACCGAGGAAGTCCTGCATGCCCCAGACAACGGTGAACTGAAAGGGAAGGTCGCTTGAGCTAGAGCCGTTGAAGGTCTTGTACATAAGCTCGAAGGTGAGGGTGTTGGAGAAGTCGGCGTTGTGGAAGAGGTAGTTGAAGCCGAGGAGGAAATTCTGGCTGCCGAAGTTTACGCCGCCGTTGTACTCGACGTGGGCGCTGAGGTCCTTGAGGGCGGTGTCAGACCAGAAATTGAGGCCGCGGGCGATCTCGAAGTAGCTGCCGCTGACGCCGAGGACCTTGTTGTCGGACTTGGTGTTGTAGTCATAGTCCACGAAGAAGAAGGTGTCACCCCACTTGTCGCCGTAGTAACCCTCGAGGGTCGTGGTGAAGTGGTTTCTACCGAAATCGTAGAAGGTCTGGAAGTTTGTCTGGGCGTTGGAAACCTGCCCGAGAGCCAATGCGAGCACTGAAGCCGCGATAAAGATCTTTTTGGTCATAACTGATATTTTAAGTGAATATTTGTCGCAAAGGACAAATATAGCAATTGTTTTCCATAAACGAAATGTTGGAGTAAATTTGATTTGTTTGGATTTATTCGCTAAATTGCGGGTTATGAAAAGAAAATCGACTATTCCGGCCATCCTGGCCGCCCTGGCGTTATGCTCGGCAGCATATTCGCAGGAATATACATATATGGAGTTTCTTCCCGAGGACGGATACCCGTCCAAGATCAACTGCATCGACATCGAGGCAAGCGGGCTGGTCTGGCTTGGGTCCGACGACGGCCTGTACTCGCTTCTAAGCCAGGATTACTACATCCGCTACAGCACGGACGGCTTTCCCCTGCCGTCAAACGACGTCCGCAAACTGGTCAACGACTCAAACGGCTGCCTGTGGATACTCACGGACAAGGGATTCGTCGGGATCAAGTCTGACCCGGAGGACGGCTCCAGGTCAGTCATCACCGGTCTGGACGGCAGCACTCCGGCGTACTCCGCCACCGTCAAGCAGGACATCGTATATTTCGGATGCGAAGGCCGCATCGTCACTTACGACCACAGGAGCGGAGAGTTCAAGGAGGAAGTCTCGCTGAACGCAGGCACCCCCTTCCCCATAACGGATATGATTTCCGTAGCCGGCAACAGCTGGAACGACCTCGTGCTGCTGAGCAAAGGAGCCGACACGTACTTCATATACAACATCGCGACCCAGGAGATACGGAAGACCGCGTCTGCACTCAGCGACAGGATAATAACCGGTTTCGGCGACTCAAACGGGGACCTGTGGCTGTCCCTTTTCCGCAACGGTGTGGTAAGGATAAACCGCGCCGGCGAGATAAACGCAAGTTACAACACCTCCAACTCACTCCTGACAAGCGACGTCGTGCTCTGCTTCGAAGAGAGGGACGGCGACCTTTGGCTGGGCACTGAAGGCGGAGGCATAAACATTCTCGACCCCCTCAGCGGCGAGATAATCTCCTCGACTTACGGACAGGGAGGCCCTCTGACCATACCCACCTCAACGGTTACGGCCCTGTACAGCGATCACAACGGACATATGTGGTGCGGCAAAAAGAATGGCGGCGCCTTCGTCATAGTCCAGCCTCAGATAGCCTGCACGCTGACTTCCGAAGTCGAGCCAAGGATATCGCCGGACGGTTTCAACTGCTTCTACCAGGACGGAGCGGACAAGCTGGTGTGGATAGGCACGCCCGGGTCCGGACTCCTGAGCTTTGACACCGCTTCACAAAAGTTTTCCGCCTATCCTTCCACCGCCGGTCTCAACATTTTCTCGATTGCCAGCCTGGACGGGGAGCACCTCATTCTCTCCTGTCCCAACCGGGGAGGCTTCATCTTCGACAAAGCCGGAGGAAGACTGAGGGAGGCATCCGTCATCGGGAGCATCTACAGCTCGAACCTTTCCAACGACGAGCCTTACATCGTCAACGACACCAAGGGGCGGGTGCTCATATTCGGCGACGAAGTCAGACGCTGGGACAACAGGACCAACATTTTCGAGAATATCGGTTTCCCGGAGGACGTGTATCGGGAAGGAAACTTCCGGCCGGTGCTGGACAGCTATGGAGAATATATCACCGACGATGTCAATCTGTACAGGATCAGCTCCGCTGACCAGTACAGATACGAGCTCGTCTCCGCCTTTGACGGCGGGCAGCCCATCACCTGCGCTGCCATCGATGCATATGGCACGATATGGCTCGCCAAAGGGAAAGACATCTACAGATACGAGCCCGTCTCCGGCGAGTCCTGCCTTGAATATACTATGGAAGACGACGTGATGGCCATCATAAACGGCCCCTCCGGACGGCTCTGGATCGGGGTGCGCAACTCCCTGGTCGTCATAAACCCGCAGAACGACGAGATGGCAAAGCTCACCGCCGTCGACGGAGTGAGGACAAGCGATTTCAAGCAAGGAGCGATGCTCAAGACCGGAAACGGAGAGCTCGTCCTCGGAGGCCAGTCCGGGCTCGTGCTTGTAAATCCTTCATTCAGATTCAGTACCGCCAAGGGACAGGGCATCCGGTTGATGTCGGTGTCCGTGGACGGAGAGATTGTGGACAATCAGGAGAAATTCACCATCCCGGCGTCAAACAGCAGCATAGATATAAACTTCTTCTCCAAAGGTACCGACATTCTCAAGACCAGCATCTACCATATGACCCTCTCAAATATGGGAGTAACGGAGCTTGAAGAGACGTCCAGCAGACCGCACCTGCATCTGACAAGGCTGGAGCCGGGATTGCATACCCTTTCCATATCCACCACGGAGATGGACGGCAGCTGGACCCGGAGCAGCGACGTCTGCACGTTCCGCGTTGAGAGGCCCTGGTACAGCACCTGGTGGTGCATAGCCCTGCTGGTATTGCTCCTGCTCGGAGCGGCGGGCGCGGTGATCCTGCGCAATGTCAAGGTAAAGGAAGAAAGACAGTCCAAGCAGATCAACGACGAGAGATACAACTTCCTCATCAACGTGAGCCACGAGCTCAGGACTCCTCTGACGCTCATATCCGGGCCGCTGCGCAGATACATAAAGACCCATCCGGAGCTGGACGAAGCCAGCAGGACGACCATAAGCAAGGTCTGCCTCCAGGCGGACAGGATGACGAACCTTCTGAACACTGTGCTCACAACCAACAAGATCCAGGAAGGCGCGGACAAGGTCGTACCGGTCCCTACACGGTTCAATGACTGGCTGTTCGGTTGCGTTGACCAGTTCTACGACGAGGCGACAGGCCTCAAGATGGATATTCTTCTGTTCCCCGACACCAGCATCGGCGAAGTCAGTATGGATGAGCGTCTGTGCGGCATCGTGCTGTCCAACATCATATCCAACGCCCTCAAGCACAATGAGCCCGGCACACCTCTCACCGTCTGGGACGAATGGAACGAAGACAATGGCACAGTGCGGGTGAACGTCAAGGACCACGGTTGCGGCATCGGCCAGGTGGACGTATCCCAGCTCTTCGAGCGCTACTATCAGGCCACGGAGGAGCACACCGGATTCGGCATCGGGCTTTCGTACTCAAAGGCAATCATAGACGCCCACCACGGATTCATCGGAGCATACAACAATCTCAATGACAAGGGAGCGACATTCTGGTTCGAGCTGCCGGCAGGTCCGGAGTCCCGCATCTCCGACGCCGGAACCGGAGGTCTCGAGACATTCGCCGACCTCGTCAGCGAAGTGCGCATGCTCGAGGAGAGCGCTCTTGCGACCGGCTCGACACAACCTGTGGCGGAGAAGCCGGAGAAGCCACAGGCTCCGAAGAAAAATTACAATATACCTCTGGACCACAGGACGGTCCTGTTCGTGGATGACGACAAGGACCTGCGCGACTATGTCACCGACGAGCTGGCTCAGTACTGCGGATGCGTGCTGGAGGCTGTCAACGGCAAAAACGCGCTTGCCGTGCTTGAGGCCAATGACGTGGACATCATCGTGTCAGACGTGATGATGCCGGAAATGGACGGTCTGGAGTTTTGCCGGAGGGTCAAGGGAGACGAAAGATTCGCCCATATCCCTGTGATCCTGCTCACCGCCCGCGCGGATGAAAAGACGAAGATGGAAGGCGACAGGGCCAAGGCGGACTACTATATGCCGAAGCCCTTCGACATAGACAACCTGGTCGAAGTGATGAAATCAAAGTAAATCAGTAAGTCTCAGGGTCTCAGCTGAGAGTCAAAATAGGAGACCACGATGCTCTGCACCCTCTTGGGGCACTCGTGCACACCCTCGAAGAACTCTGTGCGAAGGGCACCGGGAGCGTACATCGAATGCATCACGTCAAAGCATCTCTGCACAGTGTCACGCGGGAAAAGAGGATCCCTCGTCCCCGCCAGCACGAGCATAGGCGTAGGGGAAGCCATCGCGGCAATCTGCGGGATGTCGAGGCTGTCGCGTAGGTGCGTGGACATAGACCGGGACGAGGCTGAAGTGGTGTCGGCGGCATAGACGGAAGTCATCCAGTTCTGCGCGACGGCGCAGCGGAGGGCGTCGGTGTTGGCGGCGAGGAACCACGAACGGTGAGCTCCCATCGAGAATCCGAACGACCCGATGCGCTCAGAGTCTACGAACGGGAGCGAGGAGAGCCACTCCAGGCACTCCCTGTCATCCTCCATCATCACGCGGGCAAACTCTTTCCCCTTCTTTCTCATACAGGACGCATAGACATTCCTCTGACCCTCATAAACGATGTTTTTGAGGACCTTGAGAGAGTCCTTGAGGTCCGCAGCGTCCGGGCCGAAATTGATTTCGGACCATACCTGGGCTAGAGGGTTGGACCTTTCTCCCCAATACAGGGCGTCCGGGACCAGCACGACGTAGCCGAGAGCGCAGAGGGAGTCGCCCACGTACACCCCTTCGAAATTGGTGCGGACCCACTGGTCGGCAGAGGCCTTGACGTGGTCGGGAGCCGAGGCGAAGGGTCGCACGAGCTTTTCCTTGCCGATGTCGAAGCGCGCGCCGTGGTCGTGGAGCATCAGGACCGCCGGAGCGGGATGAGCGGCATCGACGCCGTCGGGGACAAGCAGAAAAGCGGGAATGCTGTCGCACACCTCGACGCGGCTCACGCTATATCCGTCACGATGCTCGCCCTGCACGGGGTCTGAGCAAGAAAAAAAGCCGGCGGACAGCGCCGCCAGCATTATAAACAGAGGCAATCTTTTCATTATCTGATAGTTACGTTAATTT
>R15__coassemble_1171_pt1 | contig 14277 bp, 7 predicted proteins | sample R15__metabat2_low_PE_040 | metagenome-assembled genome bin R15
AACTACGAGGACCTCTAAGGCAACTTCACCGCATACGACACCTCCATCACCGAGACCAACTCCGAGATCGTCCTTTCTTCCGGAAGCTCCGACTCCGCCACCACCAACAGAAAGTCCAACTGGGGACTCGCCCTGTTCACCGCGTGGTATCAGTCATTCCCTCTGATGAAGAGAGACGTCGCAGGCGCCCGTGAGTACCAGCGTATGAAGACCACCCCTTCCTATGCGTACTTCATCTATGACCTCGAGAACGACTCCCGTTTCTGGAAGTCCTTCAAGACCACCTACGCCGTGAACGACTGCGTGACCAACTCCAAGAAGGGAGCTGCCAGCTACACTCTCGGCGACGGCACCACCATCAAGGCCAGCGAATATTTCGACAATGACGACGAGGCTTATCTCTCCGCAATGTACATCATCAACCGCAAGGAATACGGCCAGCAGTACTACAAGGACGAGGTCAACACCGTGAAGGCTCCTTCAGGACCGTCTCTCACCAGGATCGACTACAACACCGGCAAGTACATCCCCACCATCATGGCTCTCTACATCTATGACGAGAAAGGCAATGTCGTCGGCACCAGCATGCAGCCTGACTTCGAGACCCTCCACGCTCCTCTGAGCAAGTATCTCGACGGCGCAGTGAACGCCAACAACAGGGGTGACGGATTCCGTGACGGTATCCTCGCACGTTCCGCTGAGGACTACTTCTTCAAGGCCGAGGCTCTTGTCCGCCAGGGCAAGATCAACGAGGGTCTTGCAGCTGTCCAGCCCATCCGCGAGCGCGCCCAGTACAAGGCAGGCGAGCAGCGCGATGACTACGTTGACGGCGGCCACGCATATGCTTTCAGCTCATACAAAGCTTCCCTCAAGGGCTACACCGCCAACAGTGCATTCTACGGCAAGAACTCCTACTTCTACTCTGTAGGCGGATGGGATGACGCCGCAAAGCGCCAGGCAATGAACGCCCAGTCTTCCGTCCTTCCGAAGGTGACCAGCAGCAGCTATCCCGCTGAGGACCAGTACGTCATCGACAAGCTCGGTTACACCTCCGACTATGACAAGGCCCTCTGCTTCCTTCTCAACGAGAAGAGCCGCGAGATGTATGGTGAGTACCTCCGCTGGATGGACCTCGCCCGCACGAAGACTCTCGAGAAGAGACTCATCTTCAACGACCAGGCCTACAGCACCTCCCTCAAGGACATCACCGGTAGCTCCAGCAGCATCTCCGGCACCGCTTATGCATCCAGCTCCTTCGGCGGCAGCTTCAAGGCCAGCCAGCACTACTATCGTCCCATCCCTCAGACCTTCCTTGACAACATCACCAAGGACGGAATTCCTCTGACCGCAGACGAGAAGAACGCTATGCAGAACCCCGGATATTAATAGACTGTCCAATATTTTCAATCGAAACCTGCCACCTGTCGGTGGCGGGTTTCTTTTTTTTTCGTATCTTTATTGATTTTAGACTAAAACCAATCTGAGATATGAGACACATCCTTCTAACCTTGATGGCAACCGCCTGTGTATCAACGGCGTTTGCCCAGACCACCGAAGTCATGTACCTCTCCGGGCACGGTAACGACGACACCGTCGCCTGGGACTTCAAGTGCTCCGACGGCCAAAACTCCGGCAAATGGTCGAAAATCGGAGTCCCCTCGCAGTGGGAGCTCCAGGGCTTCGGCGAATACACATACGGCCGCTTCTACACCGTCCCCGGCGGGCGAGCCAGCGAAGAGTCCGGAGACTACCGGTACACTTTCAAAGTCCCATCTTCGTGGAAAGGGATGGACGTGGACATCGTATTTGACGGCGTGATGACTGACGCCCTCGTCAAGATAAACGGCAAGCAGGCCGGCGAGATCCATCAGGGCGCATTCTATCGCTTCAGCTACCGCATCTCGGACCTTCTCAAGTACGGCTCCTCCAACAAGCTCGAGGTCCACGTCGAGAAGCAGTCGGCGAACAACTCCGTGAACGCCGCGGAGCGCAGGGCCGATTGGTGGCTCTTCGGCGGCATATTCCGTCCCGTGTGGCTCCGCGCCATGCCCAAAAATCATATTGAGCACATCGCCCTCAACCCCGGGGCAGACGGCTCCCTCACCGCGCAGATCGAGACAGAAGGGACTGCAGGACAGCAGGTTACATATATTCTAAAGGACCTTGACGGAAGCCCTCTCGGCGAAAAGACTCTCCCTTTGGGCGATCCTCAGGAGATGTCCTGGTCCGGCATCAAGGCCTGGGAATGCGAGCATCCTCATCTTTATGACCTCACTGTGGTGCTGAAGGACGGTGTCGGCAAGCCCCTTCACGAGATAACCGAGCGCATCGGCTTCCGCACAGTGGAGCTCCGCGTCCAGGACGGGCTCTACGTCAACGGCACCAAGGTGGTCCTCAAGGGCGTGAACCGTCACGTATTCTGGCCCGAGAGCGGCCGCACGACTTCCTCCGCCATCGACCTCGAGGATGCAAGGCTCATAAAGCAGATGAACATGAACGCCATCCGCTCGCACTATCCCCCCGACGAGAGATTCCTTGACATATGCGACTCCCTGGGCATTTTCTATCTCGACGAGCTCGCCGGCTGGCACGGCAGGTATGACGACGAGGTGGGTCCGAAACTCGTCACCGAGATGGTCAGACGCGATGTCAATCATCCGTCCGTCGTCATCTGGGACAACGGCAACGAAGGCGGCTGGAACACAAATCTCGACCATCTTTTCTATGACCTTGACCCTCAGGACCGCCACGTCATCCACCCTTGGGCTGATTTTGACGACCTCGACACGCATCACTATCCCACCTATCTCACGGGCGTGCACCGCTTCACCAACGGCTATAAGGTATTTATGCCGACCGAGTTTATGCACACCAACTATGACGAGGGCGGCGGCGCAGGTCTCGAGGACTTCTGGGCCAATTACACCTCACACCCTCTCTTCGCAGGAGGTTTCATCTGGGCTTTCGTCGACGAGGCCGTGGTCCGCACCGACAAGGACGGGATGATGGACGCCAGCGGCAATATGGGCAACGACGGACTCGTGGGACCTTACCGCGAGAAGGAAGGATCCTTCTGGACGGTACGCAACGTGTGGTCCCCGATCCAGTTTGAAAAACTCTACATAACTCCCTCATTCAAAGGAGATTTTATCGTAAAGAACACATATCTTTTCACCAATCTCGAGGACTGCACGGTATCCTACAAGGTCCGTACTGTCCCCGTCCCCGGCGAGCGCCGTCCCGCGATGGTGCTGGAGGAGGGGACGGTCAGGATGCCCTCCGTCGAGCCGGGCCTTACCGGAAAGCTCCACATCCCGGTGGGGGAGCGCTTCTTTGACGGCGACATCCTCGAGATGGAGGCTTTTGCAGCGGACGGCAGCAGCGTCTGCTCCTGGAGCTGGCCGATACATTATGCCGCGGAGTATTACAAGCTGCACCGCCCGATGAGCAACGGCGGCGTCTCCGTGTGGTTCGACCCTCAGAGCGGAGAGCTCAAGAGCATAATGAAAAACGGCCGTCAGATACCTCTCACCGGCTTCCGCCCCGTCGGAATGAAGTGGAAGCTCAAGAGCGCGTACCAGAGACGTGACGGCGAAGATATGGTATATGTCTCCAAATACACCGGAGGCGTCGACTCCGTCGTATGGAGGCTCACCCCCGACGGGCGGCTCGGAATGGATGCAGTAATAATGAACCGCGAGAACGGCGGCGGAGGCTTCGATGACGCTTGGATGGATCCCAGCATCGATTACCTCGGATTCACCTTCGACTTCCCCGAGGAGCAGGTCAAGGGTCTGAAGTGGATGGGCGCCGGCCCTTACAGAGTGTGGAAGAACCGTCTGCGCGGCCAGAACGTCGGACTTTGGCAGAAAGCTTACAACAACACCATCACGGGCGAGACGGACGAGCCGTACGGACATCTGGAGTACCCGGAGTTCAAGGGCTATCACGCCAATATGTACTGGGCTCAGATCGAGAGCGAGACTTCTCCCTTCACCGTCTATACCGAGACGGATGGCCTGTATCTGAGGCTTCTCACTCCCGAGCAGCCGCATCGTCTGATGGCCGGCACCTCCAATCCCGTATTCCCCGAAGGGGACATTTCCTTCCTGCTGGACATCCCCGCCATCAAGAGCTTCAAGCCCACTTCGCAGCAGGGACCTCACAGCCAGCCCGGCAACATCCGCATCAAGAGCGGCGACGAGGGCCTGCGCATCACCCTGTGGTTCGACTTCGGCGAGGAGCCGGAACTTAAGGCGACGGCGCGTCCCGAGGCCGGCAGCACCCGTCAGGGGGACAACCCCGTGCTCTTCCTTGTGGGTGACAGCACGATGCGCAACGGCACCAAGGGCAACGGCGACAACGGCCAGTGGGGCTGGGGCGCTTATGCCGCGCAGTATTTCGACCCCGCGAAGATAAGCGTCGAGAACCAGGCGCTCGGAGGTCTCTCGAGCAGGACATTCTACACTTCCTGCTGGCCCGACGTCATCAAGGGCGTGCGCAAGGGCGACTACGTCATCCTGCAGCTCGGTCACAACGACAGCGGCCCCGTGGACAGCGGCAGGGCCCGCAACTCCATTGAAGGCTACGGCTATGAGACTCTGGAGGTTACGAACGAATTCACCGGCGCTGTCGAGACCGTCTACACCTACGGCGGCTATATCCGCAATATGGCGAAGGACGTGCTCGCGAAGGGCGCGCATCCGATAATATTCTCCCTCACTCCGAGACCTTTCCGCTCCGAGGAGGGCAAGCTCCCGCGCAAGACTGACGGCATCACCGCCTGGGAGAAGGCTGTCGCCGGGGAGCTGGGCATCCCGTTCGTCGATTTCGAAGATGCCGCCGCGCTCAATTTCGAGTCATTCTCCGCCTGGAAATGCGCTTATATGTTCCGTGACAATATCCACACCGGAGTGTTCGGCGCCAAGGAGAACGCCCGCGTCGCGGCGGAATTGATCGCCGCCTGCGATGAGTCGGACCTCAAGGACTACCTCCTCCCGCTGGAGAAACCCACCCAGCAGTTCACCCGCGAGGAGGGCAAGCCCGCGCTGTTCTTCACCGGCGACTCAACGATGAAGAACAAGGACAGCGATCCCGACGGGATGTGGGGCTGGGGCAGCGTCTGCGAGACTGTCTTCGACACGTCGAAAATCACTCTCGTCAATGCCGGAATGTCCGGTCGCAGCGCCAGGACGTTCCTTGACGAAGGCCGCTGGGAGAAGGTTTACAACGCCCTGCAGCCCGGAGACTACGTGGTGATCCAGTTCGGTCACAATGACATCGGCGAGCTCAACAAGGGCAAGGCGCGCGGCTAGTACCCCGGCGACAGCGACGAAAACAAGGTCCTCCGCTTCGACTCCGACGGCCGTTATGAGGCTGTCTATTCGTACGGATGGTACCTGCGCAAGTTTATCGACGACGCCCGCGAGAAGGGCGCGACCCCGATCCTCGTGAGCTTGACTCCCCGCAACGAGTGGCCCGACGGCAAGATGGAGAGGCGCGACGACTCTTATGGAGTATGGGTGCGCTCCGTCGTGGAGAAGACCGGAGTCGATTTCATCGATATGCACAACATCACCGCCGGCTATTATGACACCCTCGGTCCTGATCAGACGAAGCAGTATTACAAGCAGGACCACACCCATACCTCCCGTCTTGGCGCAGAGCGTAATGCAAAATCATTTGCAGAAGGCCTCAAGGAAATCAATCACCCTCTTGCCAAATATTTGAAATAGATAACGTTATGAAGAAATTACTGGTATTTGCCGGGCTCCTCGCGAGCCTCGTGGCATCCGCTCAGAGCACGGACTGGTACACCCCGACAGTCGAGAACAAACCCTTCGTCAGATGGTGGTGGCTCGGCAGCGCCGTGGACAAGGAAGGCCTCACGTACAACCTCGAGGAGTTTGCCTCCAAGGGCCTGGGAGGCTTCGAAATCACTCCCATATACGGAGTGCAGGGAAACGAGGAGAATGACATCGACTTCCTCTCCGAGAAATGGATGGAGATGTACAAGCATCTCTACAGCGAGGCCGACAGGCTCGGCCTGCAGGTGGATATGAACTGCGGCACCGGATGGCCGTTCGGCGGTCCGGAGATCACTCCCGAGATGGCCGCGAAGCGTATGCAGATAAACGAGGACGGCACCATCTCCGCCGTCCAGACAGGTCAGATGGTCAAGCGCGCCGCCCCGGGAGGGGAGGGCTTCGTGATGAACCACTACGACAAGGACGTGCTGGAGTACTATCTGCAGAAGTTCGACAAGGCTTTCTCCGAGTCCGGTGCGCCCAGGCCCAACACCTGGTTCAATGACTCCTACGAAGTGTACAACGCCGACTGGACGGAGAAATTCCCCGAAATATTCAAGGAGAAGTACGGCTACGATATCGTTCCTTACCTCACCGGTCCCAAGGACAGCGAGGAGTACGTCAGGGCCGTGTGCGACTATAGGGAGTGCCTCGGCGACATCCTGAGGGAAAATTTCCTCGAGCCCTGGGCCGAATGGGCGCATTCGCAGGGCGCCAAGGTGAGAAACCAGTCCCACGGGTCTCCCGCCAACATCCTCGACTACTACGCGACCGTGGACATCCCCGAGTGCGAGACCTACGGCCGCACCGTGTTTGACATCCCCGGACTCCGTCAGGACCCCATCATCAAGCCCAACGACGGCGATCCCGCCGTGCTGAAGCTCGCTTCCTCCGCCGCGCACATCACCGGCAAGAAATACACTTCCGCCGAGTCCCTGACCTGGATGACGGACCATTTCCGCACTTCGCTTATGCAGTGCAAGCCCGAGCTTGACCAGATATTCTGCTCCGGAGTCAATCACGTCTACTTCCACGGCGCTCCGTACAGCCCCAAGGGCGTGGAGTGGCCCGGCTGGATGTTCTACGCCGCCATCAACATGTCCCCGACCGGCAGCATGTGGGCTGACGCGGACGGCCTTTTCAAGTATATTGAAAGATGCCAGGCTTTCCTTTCCGCAGGAGATCCCGACAGCGACTTCTACCTGTATCTGCCCATCTACGACGCCTGGAGCCGCTTCTCCGAGCGTCCGTATATGATGTTCGACATCCACGGAATGGGACGCACACTGCCCGAGGCCAAGCAGGCGATGTACGACATCCTCAATGCCGGATTTGACGCCGACTACATCTCCGACGCCCTCCTCGGGAGCTGCGAGATCACCAAGCCCGTCATCGTCCCCGCCTGCAAGTATATGCCCGTCCAGACAGCTCAGACCCTTCTCGACCTGCAGAACAAGGGCGTCAAGGTCATCTTCATCGACTCTCTCCCCAGCGACGTGCCGGGTCTCGTGGATTATGAGGCCGGCCGCAAGGCTCTGAAGAAGATCGTGAAGAAATTCGCCAAGCCCGTATCCATCGACAAGGCTCTCGAGCCCTACAAGTCCGAGGGCTTCAGGACCGGGTTCGGCGGCAGCATGATCCGTCGCCGCAACGAGGCCGGAGGCTGGAACTATTTCTTCGCTATGCTCCAGAACAGCACCGTGGACGGATGGGTCAAGCTCGCTACTCCCGCCGCTTCAGCAGTCCTGTACGACCCCCTCACCGGCGAAAGCGGTCAGGCGGAGGTGCGTCAGGCAGCCGACGGCTGCGCCGAGGTGAGGCTGCAGCTCCTTCCCGGCGAGTCGAGGATGCTCAAGACCTTCCCCACCTCCGTCACCGCCCCCACATCGTGGAAATATACCGGCTCCGAGGGAGAAGCCCGCGTGCTCGCAGACGTCTGGGACATCTCCTTCCCCGAGAGCGTTCCCGCAATCGCGGGCCACTTCTCCTCCAGGACCCCCAAGTCCTGGACCGAGCTCAACGTCCCTGAGGCCAAGACCAACTTCGCGACAGCGAAATACACCACCGCCATCGACATCCTCGACGTGGACAGCGCCGACGACTGGGTGCTCGACCTCGGCGAAGTGCGCGAGAGCGCGCGGATCAGCATCAACGGCCATCCGGTGGACACTCTCTGGTGCGTGCCTTTCCGCGCCAGCATAGGCCGGTACCTCAAGCCCGGCATCAACACCGTGGACGTCTATGTGACGAATCTCCCTTCCAACAGGATCGCCCAGATGGACCGCGACGGCGTGCAGTGGCGCATCTTCAAGGACGCCAACATCAACACCCTCGGCCCCCGCACCTTCGACCGCTGGCCCACTGACCCTTCGGGCCTCTGCTCCGAGGTCAAGCTCATCCCCGTCCACTATGACATCCCTTCCGCCGACGAGGTGCTCGCGCAGACCCGCCTTGTCAACGACTATTTCATGCAGAAGTACTCCGACCCGTCGCAGCTCCATCCCTTCCCTTCGCGCGGCAGGATGTACGAGTCCATCATCTGGACACGCGCCGTCTATTACGAGGGCCTGCTGGCTCTGTATGACGTCGACCCTCAGCAGAGGTACTATGACTACACCTACGCCTGGGGTGAGGCCAACGACTGGGGGATGCGCAACGGCCAGACCCTGACCCGCAACGCCGACAACTACTGCTGCGCCCAGCCTTACCTGGACATGTACGTGCTCTCGGGAGAGGAAAAGAAAAACGAGAAGGTCCGCCAGTGTATGGCGAACATCCTCTCGACCGACGAGTCTGACGCCGACTGGACCTGGATCGACGCCATCCAGATGGGAATGCCGGGGCTCGTGAGGATGGGCAACGTGGCCGGAGACAAGGCCTACTACGAGATGGCCTGGAAGATGTACAAGTGGTCCCGCGACCAGTTCCTCAACGAGGAGGACGGCCTGTGGTGGAGAGACAAGAACTTCAAGGCTCCCGCTTATCTCGAGCCGAACGGCGAGGACTGCTACTGGTCCCGCGGAGACGGCTGGGTCATCGCCGCCCTCGCAAGGGTGCTGGAGATCCTCCCCGCCGACGATCCGCACAGGGACGTGTATCTGCAGGATTTCAAGAATATGGCCGCAGCCCTTGTGAAATGCCAGCGTGAGGACGGCCTGTGGAATCCCAGCCTCCACGACCCCACCAACTTCGGAGGTCCCGAGGCTACGGGCTCTTCGCTCTTCGCCTACGGCCTCGCCTGGGGTCTTCGCAACGGAGTCCTGGATGACGAGACCTACCGTCCCGCCCTCGCCAAGGCCTGGAACGGCCTTAACCGCATCTGCATCCACGACGACGGCTTCATCGGCTACTCCCAGGGATCCGGCAAGGAACCGAAGGAGGCTCAGCCCCTCTCCTACGACCGCATCCCCGACTTCGAGGACTTCGGCACCGGATGCTTCCTTATGGCAGGAAGCGAAATCTATCGTCTCGCACTTGAAAAGTAATTGAATATGAAGAAGTTGATTTCCGCCTTCGCGGCCCTTTCACTGTGTGCATCCGCTTTTGCTCTCACTCCCGTGTTCGAGCAGACATATTCCACTTCGAAGGGACAGGCTCCCTTCGAGATTTCCATTCCCGTCCCCGACGGCAATTATCTCGTCACCGTGACTCTCGGCGATAAGAAACTCGCCGGGGAAACCACCGTCAAGGCTGAGTCCCGCCGTCTCTGCCTCTACAACGAGGCTACGGCGAAGGGTGAATTCAAGACCCTCTCGTTCGTCGTCAACAAGCGCGACACCCACATCCGCGAGGGAGGGGAGGTGGTCGCCGACGTGACGCTCAAGCCCCGCGAGAACGGCAAGCTCAACTGGGACGACAACCTCACGCTCGAGATAGGCGGCGCCGCTCCGCTGGTGTCTTCCATCACCGTCGAGCCCGCGGAGGACGTCACTACGGTCTTTCTCTGCGGCGACTCCACCGTCGTGGACCAGGACAACGAGCCCTGGAGCAGCTGGGGACAGATGGCGCCCTGTTTCTTCGACGAGACGGTCGCCATCGCCAACTACGCCGAGAGCGGCGAGAGGCTGGACACCTTCCGCGGAGCGGGAAGGCTCAGGAAGGCTCTCAGCGTCTCCAAACCGGGAGACTGGTTCTTCATCGAGTTCGGCCATAACGACATGAAGCTCAAGGGCCCCGGCAAGGGAGGATATTACTTCTTCGCCACCGAGCTAAAGACATTCATCGACCTTATCCGCGAGAAGGACTGCATCCCCGTGCTCGTAACCCCCACTCACCGCCGCAACTTCGACGCCGACGGCCATATCGTCGAGTCCCACGGAGACTATCCTGACGGTATGAGATGGGTCGCCGCGATGGAGGACGTCGACCTTCTGGACCTCCACGAGATGTCCGCCCTCTTCTACGAGGCTCTCGGTCCAGAGAAGTCCACGGACGCGTTCGTCCATTACAAGGCGGGCGCCTATCCGGTGATTGTTTCCGACACCGCCGACAACACCCATTTCAATATGTACGGCGCCTATGAGCTCGCCAAGTGCGTCCTCAAGGGCATCTGTGAGCTCCGCCTTCCCCTTGCCGGGCACATCGTCTGCTACGACGGGTTCGACCCCTGCTATCCGGACGATCCCGACACGTTCGTATGGCACGACAGCCCCTACCGTGACCTCGCCGCCCAGAAGCTCGAGAAGGACGACGCTGCAACCATCGTAAAATAGCCGCTTATGAAAAAGACACCCACTCTTCTTCTCGCGGTTCTCCTTTCAACGGCCGCCTTCGCGCAGGACTTCGTCACCGTCGAGGCTCCCGAGTCTCCCTACGGCTTCGAGCCTCTCGAGATGTTCGTCTTCCCCGCAAAGGATTTCCCCATCACGAAATACGGCGCCAAGGCCGGTGACGTCAAGGCAAACACCGCCGCGTTTGCAAAGGCGATGGCCGCGTGCAACAAGGCCGGAGGCGGCCGCGTCGTGGTGCCTGCCGGCGAATGGATCACCGGCCCCGTGCATTTCAAAAGCAACTGCAACCTTTTCCTCAGCGAAGGCGCCGTCCTCGTGTTCGACGATGACCTCCAGCTCTATTACCCGGCAGTCCAGTGCTCCTGGGAGGGGTCCGAATGCATGAACATTTCGCCCCTGCTCTACGCCTTCGAGTGCGAGAACGTCGCCATCAGCGGTCCCGGCACCATCGCCCCCGAGATGGACTTCTGGCGCACCTGGTTCGACAGGCCCGAGAGCCATCTCCAGGCGACGCGCCGCCTCTATGCGATGTGCTCCACCCAGGTCCCCGTCGAGGACCGTCATATGGAGAGGGAAGGCGTCAGGATGCGCCCGCACCTCATCCATTTCAACCGCTGCACCAACGTGCAGTTCGACGGCTTCAAGATACGCGAAAGCCCCTTCTGGACCATCCACACCTTTATGTGCAAGGATGTCTGGGCGCACGGGCTCGACGTCTATGCCCACGGTCACAACAACGACGGCATCGACCTTGAGATGACCCAACACGTCATCGTCGAGGACTGCACCTTCGATCAGGGAGACGACGCCGTGGTGCTCAAGGCGGGACGCAACCAGGACGGCTGGGCGCTCGATATGCCGACCCGCGACGTCGTGGTGCGCAACTGCAACATCGTCAAGGGACACTGCCTGCTGGGCGTGGGAAGCGAGCTTTCCGGCGGCGTGCAGAGAGTCCATATGCACGACTGCAGCTCCTCGGACGAAGTTTACAGGCTGTTCTACATCAAGACCAACCACCGCCGCGGCGGACTCATCTCCGACATCACTGTGGAGAACGTTTCCGCGACCAGAATGCAGAGGGTGTTTGAGATCGACACCGACGTGATGTATCAGTGGAGGGACATCGTGCCCACCTTCGAGACCGCCATCACGCAGATCCGGAACATCTGTATCCGAAACGCTTCCGCCACCGAGTCGGACGCGGTGTATGAGCTCCGCGGCGACTCTCGCGACCCCATCGACGGAGTCCGGATCGACGGCATCCACGTCGGCACCCTTCACAAGTTTGTCGACAATGTCGAGTATGTCAAGAATCTTTCAGTCAAGAACATAACCTGGGACTCCTTCGACTCCGCGACCACCGATATGAACATCTCCGGCTTCGCGCCGGGAAGATAAGCATCCACCGACAATGATAGTTTCCTTATTCGCATCCGTCCTGCTATGGTCCGGAGTGACCGTGAAGCAGGTTTCCGACAACTTCTCGAACCCTCCCCAGGAGCTCGCCAGCCACGTCATATGGGGATGGGAGGGTCCTATGGACATAGAGACCATAAGGCACGACCTGGACTCCATAAAGACGAAGGGCTTCCGTTCCGTGATTTTCGAGGCGGGGTATCATCTTCCGTTCGAGTATCTCTCGGATGACTGGTTCAAGGCCATCCGCACGGGAGTGCTTGAAGCCAAGGCCCGCGGCCTCAAGGTCTGGATTATCGACGAAGGCAAGTACCCGAGCGGCTTCGCCGGGGGCAAGTTTACAAAGGAGCGTCCCGAGATGAGGATGAAGGCGATAGTCTCCACGGGATACGTCCACGTTGACGGTGGTGCTGTCATCACCGATGCTCCTGCCCCTCAGCGGTCTCTCAGCGCCGTGGCGGTCAGCCAGTCAGGACAGAGCCGTGTCGTGCCTCTGGAGGACGGCAAATACAGTTTCTCCGCAGGCGCGGAGTCCTGGGACATAACCTTCGCAGGATGGGACTATCGCACCGGCCAGACGAGGGCGGTGAACAATCCTACCGGAGGGAAGGACACTTCCAACTCCCAGTCCGATTATCTCAGCCGCGAGGCCATCCGCCAGTTCATCGACTGGACTCACGAGCAGTATAAGAAATACATCGGAGAAGAATTCGGCAAGACCGTCCTCGGTTTCCGCGGCGACGAGCCTGATTTCGGATATATCCCTTGGACGGAGAAGCTCAAGGAGACCTTCGTCTCGCTCAAGGGTTATGACCCGGAGCCGATGTATGCAAGTCTCCTGCTGAGAAGCAGGGATGAGGAGCAGCGACGTTTCAGGGCCGACTATTATGACGTGTGGTCAGGGATGTTCGCTGACTCTTTCTTCAAGCAGCAGGCTGACTGGTGCGCCGAGAACGGCCTCCAGTATGTCACTCATCTCAACAAGGACCACGACATGTACGAATGCGTCAGGGTCGAGGGAAGCCTCTTCAGGGACCTCAGCAAGGTCCAGGTGCCGGGTGTCGACGCTATCTGGAACCAGATCTGGCCTCAGACTCCCAACGACTTCCCCAAGTATGCGTCTTCCGTGTCGCACGTCTATGGCAAGCAGAGGGCTTTCAGCGAGAGCTTCGCGGCTTACAACACGCCGCCCACCATCCCAACCGCAAAGTATGCAGTCGATTATCAGATGGCGCGCGGCATCAACTTCTTCGAGTTCATGTTCTGGATGGCAGGCTCTAAAAATGCCAACTGGATGACGGACGAGGGACTGAAGCCTCTCAACGACTATACAAACCGCATCACTTATCTGCTCACGCAGGGCACGCCCGGAGCGCGTATCGCGGTGTATTGCCCGACAAGCTCGTTCTGGCTCGAAGACAGGCAGATTGCAAAGGACCTTACGTACATCTCTCAGACCCTTCTGCATCACCAGAGGGATTTTGACTGGGTCGATGACGACGCGTTCCTCGAGGCCCTGGAAGTGAGTTCAGGCTGTTTTGAAACTCCCGGCGGCCAGAAGTACAGCACCCTCGTCATACCTTCGGCGGACGTCATCTCCGCCAAGGCCTGGGAGAGGATCGAAGCATTCTCCGCCGCAGGCGGAAAGGTCCTTTTCTGGGGACGCAAGCCCGGGGCCCTCATCGGCAGGACCTTCTCCGACCGCACGCCTTTGCCCTCTCTTGCAGGTGCGGTCGAGGAATCCTCCATTGCCTGGACTCCCGCAGTCGAGTCCGCAATGCCGGAGCCCGAGCTGTCTCTCGGCCTCGGAGAAGAGGCGATGGTGACTTATGCGCACAGACATCTGGCGGACGGTGACGTGTATTTCATCTTCAACGAAGGTGAAACCGAATGCTCCTTCGAGCTAACTCTTGACTCGAAAGGAAAAGTCTATGAGTGGAACGGATATGACGGCACCAAGTCCCGCGTCAAGTCCCGCAAATCCAAGAACGGGACATCATTGAGTCTGACCCTCGCCCCTTGGGAGAGTGTCACGCTGTCAGTAGAAAACTAAAAACCAACAGATATGAAAAAGATCCTGACCATTTCAGCGCTTTCGGCGCTTCTCGCTTTGTCGGCTCACGCACAGGCCCCCCGCGGTCCTCGCCCCGACCCTTCCGCTTCCGTCAAGGAAGTCATCGAAAGAGTTTACAATTATCTCGACTCCTGCACCCCTTACTCTCTCGTTGACGGAGAAGGAAACGCCATTTCAAAACCCTCCAAGGCGGATGCCGGCACCGCATTCTCTAAGGGCGACTTCAGCATCAACTGCTACGAGTGGGGAG
>R15__coassemble_1185_pt1 | contig 14154 bp, 13 predicted proteins | sample R15__metabat2_low_PE_040 | metagenome-assembled genome bin R15
TGGTGCCCTTGTCGGACTTGGACTCGGCGATGTCGGGCCAGATGGTGCCCTGGGCGAGCCACTTGGCGTCCTTGACCTTGCGCGCCTCGTCGGCGAAGACGTCGATGAAGGTCTTGCCGATGGCCTTGCGCTTGAGCTCGGGGTCGGTGATGCCCTTGCAGGCGGCGAAGAAGCGGTCAGCCGCCCTCACGCCGATGACATTGAGGCCGAAGCCCTCGTAGGATGCCATCACGTCCTCGAATTCGTTCTTTCTGAGCAGACCGTGGTCGACGAATATGCACACCAGCCTGTCGCCGATGGCCTTGTTGACCAAAAGCGCCGTCACGGTAGAGTCGACGCCGCCGGAAAGTCCCAGCACGACGGTGTCCTCGCCGACCTGGGCCTTGATTTCAGCGATTGAGTCCTGTACGAACTGCTTCGCATTGAGTTTTTCTCCGTTATACATATGTGAATCTTTCTGAAAAGTCCTTTTTATTCTCCCCTGGAATAGTTGGGGGTTTCCTTGGTGATGGTGACGTCGTGCGGGTGGCTCTCCGTCATGCCGCTGGCGGTCACCTTGGTGAATTTCGCGGTCTGGAGTTCGGCGAGGTTGTGCGCGCCGCAGTATCCCATACCGGAGCGGAGTCCGCCGATGAGCTGATAGACGGTCTCCTCGAGCGTGCCCTTGTAGGGGACGCGGCCCACGATCCCTTCGGGGACGAGCTTCTTGGTCTCCACGTTGGTCTGGAAATAGCGGTCCTTGGAGCCGGCCGCCATCGCGTCGAGCGAACCCATTCCGCGGTAGGTCTTGAACTTTCGGCCGTTGAGGATGATGGTCTCGCCCGGGGCCTCCTCGGTGCCTGCGAACATCGATCCGCACATCACGCAGTCGCCTCCCGCGGCGAGAGCCTTGACGACGTCTCCGGAGTAGCGCAGACCTCCGTCGGCGATGACGGGGATGCCAGCCTCGTGCGCGGCCTTGGCGCACTCGTATATGGCGGTGAGCTGCGGCACTCCCACTCCCGCGACGATGCGGGTGGTGCAGATGGAGCCGGGTCCGATGCCTACCTTGACGGCGTCGGCGCCCGCGGCGATGAGGGCCTTGGCGGCCTCGGCGGTGGCGATGTTGCCCACCACGACCTCGAGGTCGGGGAATGCGGCTTTGACGGCCTTGAGCTTCTCGATGACGTTGCGGCTGTGACCGTGCGCGCAGTCGAGCACCACGGCGTCCACACCCTCAGCCACGAGCGCTGCGATGCGGTCAAGGGCGTCCTCGGTGATGCCGATGCCGGCCGCGACGCGCAGGCGTCCCTTGCTGTCCTTGCAGGCGTTGGGATGGAGCTTCTCCTTGGTGATGTCCTTGAACGTGATGAGTCCCACGATCTTGCCCTCGTCGTCCACGACGGGGAGTTTCTCGACCTTGTGCTCCTGGAGCACCTTCTTGACGTACTCGCGGTCGGTCTGATTGTCCTTTATGGTGACGAGACCCTTGCTTGTCATCACATCCTCGATCTTTACCGACTCGTCGGTCTGGAAGCGGACGTCGCGGTTCGTCACGATGCCCACGAGGGTCCTCTCGTCATCCACCACGGGGATGCCGCCGATGTGGTTCTCCGCCATCATCTGGAGCGCTTCGCCTACGGTCTGGTCCTTGTGGATGGTCACGGGGTCCATTATCATTCCGTTCTCGGCGCGCTTTACCTTGCGGACCTCCGCGGCCTGGGCGGCGATGGACATATTCTTGTGTATCACGCCGATGCCGCCTTCGCGGGCAAGGGCTATCGCCATCGGAGCCTCGGTCACGGTATCCATTGCCGCGGACACGATGGGGATGTTGAGGGTGATGTTTCTGGAGAATCTTCCCTGGAGGCTGACCTCCCTCGGGAGCACTTCCGAATAGGCCGGGATCAACAGGACGTCGTCGAACGTGAGGCCTTCCAATGCTATTCTTTCATCGATAAAGGACATAAGCTGAATTGTTAGATTGTGCAAAGTTACAAATAATTCACTATTTTTGTATTTCTTAAATGCACTTAATTATGGGAATGTTCAACTGGTTCGGCGAGCAGGAGCACAATACGTTCGACTACAAGCCGATATACTACGACAAGGAGAAGGAGGAGCTCAAGAAGAAATTCGGCGCCGTGGACGGCTCCGCCGACAGGAAGGATGCCGACGCCCCCTACGTCCCGGGCTCGTATATCAAGGGCTCGCTGCGTGACGGCAACTACCAGAAGTCTGTCCGCGCCGGCAACAAGGCGCAGAACATTATCGGTCTCGTGGGACTGATCCTGGTGGTCATAGTCCTGCTGTACATCGCCAAATTCTTCACCATTATCTGATGGGAGAGCTTAAGATTCTTCCCGGCAACATAGCCAATATGATCGCCGCGGGCGAAGTGGTCCAGCGGCCCGCTTCCCTTGTAAAGGAGCTGATGGAAAATTCGCTCGACGCCGGCGCGACTTCCGTCAGCGTCATCATCACCGACTCCGGACGCACCCTCGTGCAGGTGACTGACAACGGCTGCGGGATGTCAGCGGATGACGCGGTGCTGTGCTTCGAGAGGCACGCGACGTCAAAGATCGCGTCCGCCGAGGACCTTGACAACATTCTCACCTTCGGATTCCGCGGAGAGGCTCTCGCGTCCATCGCGGCGGTCGCGGAAGTGACGCTCAAGACGCGCCGCGCGGAAGACGAAGCGGGCACCCGGGTGCAGTTTTCCTCCTCGGCCCTCGTCGGCAGGAGCGAGGTGGCCGCCCCCCGCGGCACCACCGTCGAAGTGCGCAACCTCTTCTACAACGTCCCTGCGAGACGCAAGTTCCTCAAGAGCGACAACGTCGAGTTCCGCCACATAGTGGAGGAGTTTGTGAGAGTGGCGCTCACGAGACCCGAAGTGGCCTTTTCGTTGAGTCACAACGGTCGCGACGTGTATGTGCTAAAGGGCGCGAAGTCTCTGAAATTCAGGATAATGGATCTGCTCGGCAGCTCCGTTGCCTCCGATATCGTCGACATCGGCGCGCAGACCACCCTTGCCCGCATCAGCGGCTATGTGGGGCGTCCCGACACGTCGAAAAAGACTCTTGGCAACCAGTTCTTCTTCGTCAACGGACGCTACTTCCGCAGCCCGTATCTTCACAAGGCGGTGATGAAGGCCTACGAGGAGTTTGTCCCCGCGGGGCTGACGCCGTCGTATTTCATATTCTTCGACGTGGACCCTTCGACAGTGGACGTCAACATCCATCCGACCAAGGCGGAGGTCAAGTTCGAGGAGGACGCGCTGCTCTTCCAGACCCTGTATGCCTGCGTCAGGGAGACTCTGGGAAGGAACGCCTTCGGCGCCACCATCGATTTTGACACGGAAGGCGGCGTCAACATGCCGGTGATTGGCAAATCCTTCGAGGATTTCCGCCCGTCGGCTTCCCCCTCGGTCATTATTGACCCGGACTACAATCCCTTCGAGCCGGCCCCGATCTCCCCGGACTACGACTTCTCGAACTACTCGCCCTCGTCGGAGCCTTCGTCCCCTTCCGCGCCGGCGCCGGATCCCCGGCAATATGTCGACGGCCACGAGGACTACGGCCGCCTGTTCGAGTCAAAGGTGCTGCCGACCACTCAGGTGCTGACGGTGAAGGACCGCTACATCGTCACCGCCGCGGGCTCCGGCCTTATGATGGTCAATGTCCGCAGGGCCTTCGAGCGCATTCTCTACGAGAAGTTCCTCAAGGCTCTTTCAAGCGAAGTGCCCGTCAGCCAGACCTCGCTCTTCCCCGAGCAGGTGAAGGTGGGCGTCGAAGGACGTCTGCTGCTCGAGGAACACGCCGGGATGCTGAAGTCCCTGGGATTCGACATAACCCCTTTCGGGAATGACACGGTGGTGGTCTCCGCCCTGCCGGACGGTTTCTGCTGCTCTTCCGGCGACGCCGCGACCATAGTCGGCAACCTGCTGCTGATCCTGTCGGATGACGGCAAGCCTTCCCTTCAGGAAACGATGCGCTCCTCGACGGCTGAGAAATTCGCCATCCTCGGCTCCTCGTCCGCCAAGGCACCCTCCTCTCCCTTCGAGGCGCAGCACCTGATCGATTCCCTTCTCGCCTGCGACAATGCCGAGTTCACCTCCCGCGGCCGCAGGGTGATAAGTATGATGAGCGTGGAGGAAATGGACAAGAAATTTTAAACGCAAATGTCAGATTACTACTATTATAATGAAAATTCCTCCTCCGGAGGAGGACGGAAGTTTCTGGGAAACGTCCCGACGGTCACCAGGAACATCATCATCATCAACATCATATTCTACATCGCGACCCTGATCAATGAAAATTTCATGGTCAGCACGTTCGCCCTCTTCTATCCCACGTCGCAGTATTTCCGCATCTGGCAGCCCCTGACGCATATGTTCATGCACGGAGGATTCTGGCACATCCTTTTCAATATGTACACGCTTTGGATGTTCGGCTCCGTGCTCGAAAGGATGATAGGGGAAAAGAAGTTCCTCATCTTCTATTTCGTCTGCGGCCTCGGCGCCGTGCTTCTGCACACGGGGGTGGAGTACCTCCAGGTGCAGTCCTTCATGGCCCAGATAGGGAAGGGATTGGCGTCCGGCGCCCAGTCCTACGCAGCCCTCAAGATGACTCCTACTCTCGGGGCCTCGGGCGCCGTCTATGGCGTCATCATAGGCTATGCGATGCTCTTCCCCGAGTCAAAGCTGACCCTCATTTTCCCTCCCGTGACGCTCAGCGCCAAGTGGATGGTCATAATCTTCGCCGCCATCGAGCTCGTCACGGGCATCACCGGGTCCGCCGTCGGCATCGCCCATTTCGCCCATCTGGGCGGAATGCTCTTCGGATGGCTGCTCATCACGTACTGGCGCAGGAAAGGCACCCTGTTTAACCGTAACTGATGACAGAAAAAGGCGGAAAGAAGAAGGGATTGGGCCGGTTTCTGTTCGGCCTCACCGCCCGCACGCTGATGCTGGCGGCGGCGGGACTGCTGGTGCTGAGCTACCTGTCGATGTACGTCAACCCCGAGAAGGCGTGGTTCATGACAGCCTTCGGGCTTCTTTTCATTCCGCTCTTCCTTCTCAACGCCTTCCTTCTCGTCTGGGCTCTCGTCCGCCGCTCCAAGTCGCTGGTGATACCGCTCCTCGCCCTGCTGCCTTCCGTCTTTCTTATCGGCCGCTTCGTGCAGACGGGCGGCTCCTCCGGGAGCGCTCCTTCCGAAGGGACCGTCAAGGTCGTCACTTACAATGTCGGGCAGTTCCTGCTCTTTTCGGAGCGGGGAGGCGTTTCGTCCGCTCAGGAATGCGAGGACTCGGTGTTCGCCTTCCTTCGCTCGACCGGGGCCGACATCATCTGCCTGCAGGAGGTGAAGACCGGCAAGGGTGTGAACGTCAAGGCCTTCCTCGCCGCCAGGATGCCGGGCTACAACGCCGAATATTTCTCGCATACATCCCGTCACGGGTCATACTCGGCCGTGATCCTGTCGCGGTTCCCCGTAGTGCGCAAGGGCAAGTTCGACTTCGAGGAGAGCTCCAACCTGGCGTTGTACGCCGACCTTGATACGGGGGACGAAGTGCTGAGGGTGTACAACTGCCATTTCCAGAGTTACGCGGTCTCCGTGTCCGGGCTCGCCAAGGGCATCGCCCGGAAGGACAGCGTCCTGGTCCAGCAGACCGAGGCGAAGATGCGCTCGTCCATAATCCGCCGGCCGCAGCAGGTCGGGCAGGTGCTTTCGGATATGCGCGAGGCTCCGGTCAAGTCCATCGTCACGGGTGACTTCAACGACACGCCGATGTCCTACACTTACTCGCGTCTCAAACGGGGCAACAAGGACTCCTTCGTCGAGGCGGGCCGCGGTTTCGGCGGGACTTACTCCGTGCTCCGTCCGTTCATAAGGATAGATTACGTGCTGTTCCCGGAATGTTTCGACGCGGTCTCGCACAAGGTGCCGAAGAAACGCTGGTCGGATCATTATCCTGTTGTTACTGAGTTGAAAATCAATTAGATATGAAAAAGATTGACACTGCCGCCGTCCTGTCGGACGCGCTGAAAGTCCTTAAGGAAGGAGGCCTGATACTGTATCCCACGGACACCATCTGGGGGATAGGGTGCGACGCCACCGACCCCGAGGCCGTGGCCAGGGTATATGCGCTCAAGCGCCGCTCGGAGGCCAAGTCCCTGGTCCTTCTGGCCAGCGACCTGGATATGGTGGCGAAATACATCAAGCAGATCCCGGACATAGCCATCGACCTCGTGGAGGTCAATGACAAGCCGATGACGATAGTATATCCCGGAGCCATATGCACTTCCGCCCCCGCTCCCGGCGAGGCCGCCGTGCAGGACAGGCGCCGCCTAGCCTACAACACGGTCGCGGAGGACGGGTCCGTGGGGATACGCATCCCGATGATGGACTTCTGCAAGGAGCTGACGCGAAGGCTCGGCCGTCCCCTCGTCTCGACTTCCGCCAACGTTTCGGGCGAACCCTCGCCGCAGACTTTCGCGGACATCCCGCAGGAGATCCGCTCCGCGGTGGATTATGTCGTGCCCGAGGCTCTCGAGGCGGGCTCGACGGGACTCGCTTCGCAGATAATCAAGCTCGAGCTGGACGGGCAGTTCAAGATCATACGGGCGTAATGGAGATATTCTTTTCAAGAGACATAGACTCGACCCTGTGTCGGCTGGACGCCGACGAGTCGGCGCATTGCGTCAAGGTGATGCGCCATCGCGAAGGGGACGAGGTGCACGTAATCGACGGCGAGGGCACCTTGTACCGCTGCCGCCTGGTGGACGCTTCGCCGAAGGCGGCCGTGGCGCAGGTCCTGGCCGTGGAGCCGGACTGGGGCGCGCATCCCTATCACCTGGATATGGCTGTCTGCCCGACCAAGAACAACGACCGTTACGAGTGGTTTGCGGAGAAGGCGACGGAGCTGGGCGTGGACGTCGTCACTCCCGTCATCGGAGACCATTCCGAGCGGCGGGTCTTCAAGACAGAGCGGTTGGAGAGAATCCTTCTTTCCGCTTCCAAGCAGTCCCTGAAAGGCGCAGTGCCAAAGGTCACCGACCCGCTTCCTCTCAAGGATTACATCCTTTCTTTGAAGGATTCTTCCGACCTCAAGCTCATATGCTGCTGCTACGAGGGCGAGGAAAAGAGGGTATCCATCTTCGAGGCGCTCGCTTCGGGGCGGAGATCTTCTTCCGCGACGGCAAATGCGCGGCCGCGGATAGCGGTGCTGATAGGGCCCGAAGGGGATTTCTCGCGTGAAGAGGTGGCGCTGGCGCTCGAATGCGGCTTCCGCCCGGTGCATCTGGGCCCGTCCCGGCTCAGGACCGAGACCGCGGCGCTCTCAGCCGTGGCTGCGGTGTATTACTTTTTCTGCGGCGAGGTCGCAATGGAGTAACCGCCTATGTATATTGGACTTATATCGGATACGCACGGGGTGTTTGACGACGGGTTCAGACGCTTCCTTGAGCCCGTGGACCAGATTTGGCACGCGGGCGATTTCGGAGGAGGAGAGCAGACGGCCCGCGAAATAGCCGACTTCAAGCCCCTGGTCGGGGTGTACGGCAACTGCGACGGCCAGGACCTTCGCCGCGAGTATCCCCATCATCAGTTCTTCGAGTGCGGAGGTATGAGCGTGCTTATGATGCATATAGGAGGCTATCCCGGGCACTACGACCTTCGGGCCAGGGCCCTTATCGACAGCCTCCGTCCTCAGATTTTCGTCTGCGGGCACTCGCATATCCTGAAAGTGATGCGCGACCCTCTCTATGATATGATGGTCATCAATCCCGGAGCCGCGGGCATCCAGGGATGGCATACCGTCCGTACGGCTCTCCGCTTCCGCATCGAGAGCGGCCGACTTTCGGATATGGAGGTCTTCAATCTCCCAAGGAGCGGCGGCGGGTATTGAGTCACGATCTGTAAGGATGTCTTCCGGACTTCCCGGCGGCGGGTATTGACATTGAGGTGGGGAATCTTGCGTAAGGAGGTGAGGGCGTGATTTGTAATATTCTGAATATAAAGCATTTAAGCAATAGTCCTATCCTTATTTTTGAATAGGATAAGTGCCTAATTTATTCAAATTCAGCCATTTACAAATCACGCCCCCCTCTAAGCCAATCAATGCCTGAGCGCCCCTGCTGACTGAAACCGGTCCCGCCCGCAGGATAGCCCAAAAACGCCTTATCTTGCGGGCATTTACCCGCAGGATAGCCCGAAAAAGCCTTATCTTGCGGGCATTTACCCGCAGGATAGACCAAAAAAGCCTCATCTTGCGGGCGAGGCGGGTGGTGCCATTGGAAAACAAAGCAGTTGGAAGATCATAAAATATTTTCCATATTTGCGAAACAGCTAATAATCAACAGTATGAAACGCGTTCTTTTATGTCTTGTAATTCTTGTCTCAATCGGAGGCTTGAATGCGGATGCTTTTTCACCTGCGACGACGGATTTCTCCGTGTCCCTTCCCGGCAGGCAGTTTCTTTTCGGAGTCCGGATGTCGATGTAGCCCGGTGCGCACGAAGGGCAAAAAGTACGATTAGTGTCAAAAAAAAGTCAAAAAATTTGTTAATTGTCTGAAATTGTGTACTTTTGCGCCCCGAATAAACCAACACAATTTATAAAAGACCCATTATTATGAAAAAGGTATTTATGACAATCGCAGTTGTGGCTATGATGATAGCTGTTTCTGCTTGTGGCAACAACGCTCCCAAGGCCGCTGAGGCCGAGGCCGAGGCTGTTGAGGCTGTTGAGGAAGTCTGCGAGCAGTGCGACTCCACCTGCACCGAGGCTTGCTGCGACTCAACCGCAGTCGAGACCATCGTCGCCGAGTAATCCCCGACGGAATGTGAAAAGTTGGACAGACGCGACCCAGTCGCGTCTGTCCAACTTTTTTTGTCTTCCTTGAAGAAGTATTATTCGATGCCGGCGATGCGCTTCTCCCAGGCCCAGGCGGCGGCGAGGGTCTGCTCTACGCTGCGCTCAGCCTTCCAGCCGAGCTCCTCGTTTGCGAGGGTGGGGTCGGCCCAGATGGCGGTGACGTCTCCCGCCCTGCGTGGGGCGAACTTGTAATTGAGCTTCAGGCCGTTTACCTTCTCGAAGGCGGTCACGAGCTCGAGCACCGAGACGGGACGGCCGGTGCCGATGTTGAAGATCTCGAAGGACTCCTTCATCTTGCCGTCAAGCATCCTGGACACGGCGCAGACGTGAGCCTTGGCGAGGTCCACGATGTCGATGTAGTCCCTCTGGCAGGTGCCGTCAGGGGTGGGGTAGTCGTCGCCGAAGATGCTCAGGCACGCCCTCTTGCCCGATGCGGTCTGGGTGATGAAGGGGACGAGGTTGTTGGGCACTCCTCTGGGCAGCTCGCCGATGAGTGCTGACGGATGCGCTCCGATGGGGTTGAAGTAGCGCAGGGCGATGCCCTTGATCCGGGGGTAAGCCTTGACGCAGTCGCGCAGGAAATCCTCGCACATCTGCTTGGTGTTGCCGTAAGGGGAGGTCGCGCTCTGGCGGGGGGATTTCTCCGTCACGGGAAGCTCCTCGGGCTCGCCGTAAACGGTGGCGGAAGAGGAGAACAGGACGTTGCAGCCTCCGTGGGCGCGGGCGGCTTCGAGCACGTTGAGGAATGAAGAAAGATTGTTCTGATAATACTTTATCGGCTCCGCTACGGACTCTCCGACAGCCTTGTAGGCGGCGAAATGGATCACGGCGTCTATCTTGTAGTCAGTGAAGAGCTTGTCCACTGCGGCGGCGTCGCAGAAGTCCATCTTGACGAAGGGAAGCTCCTTTCCGATGATTTTGGTCACCCCGTCAAAACAGGTCATGTCGCAGTTGGACATATTGTCCGCTACGACGACGTCATATCCGGCTTCGGTGAGCTCGACGGTAACGTGGCTGCCGATGAATCCGGCTCCGCCCGACACTAAAACAGTCTTTTTCATTGTATGTGGCTTTAAAGTTTTGACAAAGTTAGAAATTATTGGCTAATTTTGTGGAGACGCCCGGAGCGAAAGTCCGGAATGAGTCAATATTTGTATGAAAAGGATAATAATTGTCATAGCTTCTCTGCTCTGCGCCCTGACGGCATCCGGCCAGGGAGCGACGCAGAAATACGTCGAGCAGCTCAAGACCACCGACGAGCTGCGCGAGGCGGTGTGGGGCATCAAGGCCGTCAAGGCGGACGGAAAGGTGGTGGCGGAGTACAATTCCCGCACCCGTATGCTCCCGGCCTCCAACCTCAAGCTCATCACCACCGGCCTCGCGCTCCGTTCCCTCGGCGGGTCGTACAGATTCACCACCTCCATCGCCCACAGCGGCTCCATCGAAGACGGAGTTCTCAAGGGGGACCTCTATATCATCGGCGGGGGAGACCCCACCCTCGGCGCGACCGATCCCTGCTCCGTGCCGCTCCAGACCATATTTTCCCGCTGGGAGAAGGACATAAGGGATGCCGGCGTCACAAAGGTCGAAGGACGCCTGATAGGGGACGGCAGATATCTGGACTGCGACCTCCAGGACCTCTCCTGGGAGATAATGGACGCGGACAGCGGCGACGGCGCTCCGATGACCGGGCTCAGTTTCGACCGCGGGCTGCAGTCGTTCACGGTGAGTCCCGGCGCCGCTGTCGGAGAAAGAGTGAAGGTGGAGCCGGGATTCCCGGAGACGCCCTGGATGAGCTGGTCCCACACGGCGACCACTTCCCCCCAGGGGAGCGGCTCTGACCTGGAGTACCTCTGCACGCCGCTCGCACCGCTGGCGTCGATGAGCGGAACGTTCCCGCTCGGGGCCGCGCCGAAAAAGCTGACGGCGTCAAACTGCTTCGGGGCGATGACCTGCGCGTATTATTTCTACCGATATCTTGAGAATGTGGGCATCGACGTCTCCGAAGGCCCCGCAGACATATCTCCGCTGGGGGTCATACGCGATTTCGGCGACGGGCAGGACCCTATGCCGGCGGAGCGGCAGGACGCCCTCAAGCTGCTGGGGTCGTCCCGGAGCGCGCCGCTGCTGGACATCGTCCGCCGCACCAACGCCGTGAGCGACAATTACTACGCAGAAGGGCTGCTCCGCGCCCTTGCGAAGGAGAAGAGCGGCTCCGCCTGCGCCGACTCCTGCGACGCAGTAAGGCTCGCCTGCCTGGAGAAGCTCGGCGTCAAGGACGCGTCAAGGATGCGCTTCAGCGACGGCAGCGGCCTCTCGAGGGCAAATTACGTCTCGCCAGCGTTTATGGTGGACTTCCTGCTGGCGATGAACTCCTCGCCTGACGGGGAGAGCTTCAGGGGCGCACTCCCGCAGCCGGGGTCGGGGACGCTTGCCTCGCGCCTTGTCCGCGAGGACGCCGCCACGCGCGCGAGGGTGTATATGAAGAGCGGTTCGATGGGCGGAGTGCGCTGCTACAGCGGATATATCCTCTCCTCGGACGGAGACCCTGCCGGGACGATAGCCTTCTCGATCCTTACGAACAACACCGTCGCCCCCACCTCGAGCATCAATTTCATAATGGACAAACTCATCGGCCTGATGGCCTCGGAAAACTGATATGGCAAACAAAGTCAAATCCGTGTGGTACTGCACTTCGTGCGGCAATGAAAGCCCGAAATGGATGGGGCGCTGCCCCGCCTGCGGCGAATGGAACACAATGGTGGAGGAGCCCCGCGAAGTCAAGGCCGGAAAGGCCTCCGCACCCGTGGGAGAGCAGCGTAAACCTTTGCACCTCAAGGAGATAGAGGTGAATGGAGAAATAAGGGTGTCTCTTGGCAGCGCCGAAGTGGACAGGATCCTCGGCGGCGGCATAGTCCCCGGGTCGCTCGTCCTCATCGGCGGCGAGCCCGGCATCGGCAAATCCACCCTCTCCCTCCAGATACCCCTCCACTGCAAGGGCCTCAGGACCCTGTATGTGACCGGCGAGGAGAGCGTGGCACAGGTCAAGATGCGCGCCGACAGGCTCGGAGGAGACGCGGCCGACTGTTATATCCTGAGCGAGACGAGGATGGAGAACATCCTCGAGCAGGCGCGGGCGATGCTTCCGGGCCTTATGGTCGTGGACTCCGTGCAGACGATGTATTCGGACTCCGTCGAGTCGGCGCCCGGGTCGGTCTCTCAGATAAAGGAAGTGGCGGCGTTGCTGCTTCGCTTCGCCAAGGAGACCGGAGTCCCGGTGATTCTCATCGGCCATATCACCAAGGACGGCTACATAGCGGGCCCCAAGATCCTGGAGCACATCGTGGACGTCGTGCTTCAGTTCGAAGGCGAAAACAGGGGTTCGTACAGGATCCTTCGCGGCATTAAGAACCGTTTCGGCTCGACCGCCGAGCTGGCTGTGTTCGAGATGACAGGGGAGGGACTGCGGGAGGTCTCCAACCCTTCCGAGCTGCTCATCCCTATGCACGAGCAGGGCCTCAGCGGCACGGCTGTGTGCGCGATGCTGGACGGCACCCGCTCGTTCCTCTTTGAGGTGCAGGCTCTCGTGAGCTCCGCCGTCTACGGTACTGCCCAGAGGTCGGCGACCGGATTTGACGTCAGGCGTCTCAATATGCTTCTCGCCGTGCTGGAGAAGCGGGCCGGTTTCCATCTGTCCGCAAAGGACGTGTTCCTCAATATGGCGGGAGGTCTGAAGGTGAGCGACCCGGCGTGCGACCTCGCGGTCGTGGCGGCGGTGCTGTCGTCCAATTTCGACTTCGCCATCCCCTCGGACGTGTGCTTCGCGGGCGAAGTGGGTCTCAGCGGCGAGATCCGTCCTGTCGCCCAGACCGACAGGCGCATAGCCGAGGCCGCGAGACTCGGATTCAACAAGATTTATGTCTCTTCTTTCGCGGCGAAAGGCCCTCAGACCCCCGGAATACAGGTGATTAAGGTCTCGGACGTGCCGTCTCTGGTGAAGAGCCTTTTCGTCTTGTGATTTTCACTGAACCAGCGCTCCCTGCCGGGTGTCCCTGAGCTCGAGCTTTTCGTCGAGCAGGTGAAGGATCTGGAAATTTCTGACAAGCCCCCAGCGGGTCTGTTCGACAAAGCGCGGCGGGACTTCTCCCGCCACCCTTTCTATGCAGAGGTCGGGGCGAAGCCGCTCCAGCATGTCCACGATGAGGTTGAGATACTCGTCGAGCGTCCAGGCGAGAAACCTCTCCGGATGCTCCTTCTCCTCTCTTGTAATCCTCGTCCCCTTCACCAGCTGGAGCTGGTGAAATTTGACGCTCCGCAGGGGCATCCCGTTGATGACGGCGCACTCGTCCAGCAGCATTTCGCGGGTCTCTCCCGGAAGCCCCAGGATGAAGTGAGCGCCCGTTTCCAGGCCTCTCTCCGCCGTCATTTCGACGGCTTTGCGCGCGCAGGCGAAGTCGTGGCCGCGACCGATGTGCTCCAGGGTGGAGTCGTAGCAGGACTCTATCCCGTACTCGACCTTGACGATGTGGCCCGCGTCCTGAAGTGAGCGGAGGTAGTCGAGCTTCTCGCCGTCGATGCAGTCGGGCCGCGTCCCCACCACTATCCCCGCGACGCCGGGGTGTGCGAGGGCTTCGCCGTATGCGGCCTTCATCTTTTCGAGAGGGCCGTAGGTGTTGCTGTATGACTGGAAGTAGGCGAGATACCTTGACGCGCCGCGGTATCTGACGCGATGAAACTCAATCCCTTCGTCCAGCTGCTCAGTGATGCTCTTTCCGGGGGTGCTGTAGCCCGGGTGGAAGGCGGCGTTGTCGCAGAAGGCGCAGCCTCCGGTCCCGACGGTGCCGTCCCTGTTGGGGCAGGTGAAGCCCGCGTCGATGACGAGCTTCTGCAGCCGCCCGCCGTATTTCTCGCGGGAATACTCCACGTATGAACGGTATCTCTTCTCCAATATTGTAGGATTTTCTCGGCAAAAATAAGTATAATTGCACAAAATGTCAGGATTATGATGAGAAGAATGCTTGTGAGCGCGGCGCTCCTGCTTGCCGTCCTGTCCGCCGCGGAGGCGCAGGACCGGCGTTGGGCGGTGGTGGAGTTTTCCGTAGATTATATGCGCGAAGAGCCGGACTACGCCGCGGAGAACGGCGACCAGGCCCTTATGGGGACGGTGGTCGAGATTACGGGCGAGCAGGGGTACTGGCGAAGGATAGTAACGCCGGAGCCGTACACCGCCTGGGTGACGGAAATGGGGCTTGTGGAAATGAGCGGGGAGGAGAAGGATGCCTTCGTCGCCGCCCCCAAGTAC
>R15__coassemble_1216_pt1 | contig 13787 bp, 10 predicted proteins | sample R15__metabat2_low_PE_040 | metagenome-assembled genome bin R15
GCTCTGTCAGAGACTTCCACGTCCGCCTCGTGCCGCCAGGTCTCCTCGTTGTTGAGGGCGAAATGCTTGACGCAGGTGGCGACGCCGTTGCTCTGCACCCCTTTTATATAAGGTACGACCATCTCGGCGGAAAGGAAGGGGTCCTCACCCATATACTCGAAGTTGCGTCCGTTCAGCGGGGTGCGGTAGATGTTGACGCCGGGCCCGAGGAGCACGTCCTTCTCGCGGAAGCGCGCCTCCTCTCCGATGGAGTGGCCGTAGAGCGATGACATTTCGCGGCTCCAGGTGGCGGCGAGGCAGCTCAAGGCAGGGAACGCGACTATCGAGTCGTTGGTCCAGCCGGCCTGGTCCCACTCGTCCCACAGCACCTCCGTGCGTATGCCGTGAGGCCCGTCCGTGCACCAAAGCTCGGGGATGCCGAGGCGCGGTACGCCCGCCGAGGAGAATTTTGACTGCGCGTGCAGGATCTTGACCTTCTCTTCGAGGGTCATCCGCGAAAGGGCATCGTCGATGCGCGCCTCGATGTCAGCGTCGGTGTCAAGGTAGAGGGGAGTGTCATTCTGCGGAATGTCCCTGCTGCAGGAAAGAAGAGTCAGGGCCGCCGCGGCGGCGGAAAGGAGGAGTGCGTGTCTCATTGTTTGTAAGTAAGTGGTACAAAGATAACGAAAATAATTGCTATATTTGAAGAGTTTTAAACCCGAGGGCACGGAACTTGTCCAATATGTGTTTGTTTGACCATTAATTTTTAAAGACAAATAAGATGAAAAAGCACTTGTTTATTTCTGCAGTTTGCAGTCTCGCGCTTGTCTGCTCCACCGCTGTGGCTCAGCCCGGCGGAATGGGCGGCGGCCCTATGGGCGGCGGAATGGGCGGCGGTCCTATGGGCGGCGGCATGATGGGCGGCCCCGGTATGATGATGGGCGAATATATGGGCGGCACCGTCGATATGGCCCCCCTCGCTCTCTTCCAGACCGAGGAGCTCTCCAGGGAGCTCAACCTCACCGACCAGCAGGCCAAGCAGATCAAGAAGCTCTTCAAGAAGGAGCTTGACCGCAAGATGAACCATTATCTCAACGGAGGATCGTCCACGACCCGCTCCAGCGGCGGCTTCGGCGGTCCCGGTATGGGTGGCGGCCCGATGGGCGGCGGTCCCGGTATGGGCGGCGGTCCGATGGGTGGCGGCCCCGGTATGCGCGGCGGCTTCCCCGGAATGCCCGGTGAAGAAGAGACGGAGGAAGTGACCATCGACGAGAACAGCGCCGACAGCCCCGAGCTCCAGACTGCCAAGTCCGCTTACGCCAAGCTTGAGCAGATGGAGGAGACCAAGGCTGACATCAAGGCCCAGATAAAGATCGAGAAGAAGATGGCCAAGATCCTCACCGAGGAGCAGTATGAGAAGTGGATCATGATCCAGAACAGACCCAAGGAGATGCCCGCTCCCCAGTTCCGTCCCGAGGGAATGCCCGAAGGGATGAATATGGACAACCTCATCAAGAACATGACCCCCGAGCAGAGGGCTCAGTTTGAGCAGATGATGAAGGAGCGCAAGGAGAACGGAGAGTTCCCCTCCTTCCCCGGCGGTCCCCAGGGCGGTCCTCAGGGTGGTCCCCAGAGCGTCCCTCCTACCCAGTCCAGATAAAATCCACACCCGCAGTCAAGCTGCGTGTGTGAAAACGCAAAAAGCCGACCCGCGAAGGGCCGGCTTTTTTTGAGCGGGATACGGGAGTCGGACCCGCCTCCTTGGCTTGGGAAGCCAATGCACTACCGATGTGCTAATCCCGCTTGGGAGCACAAATATAATCATTTTGCCCGACTTCGCAAAAATCTTAGTATATTTGAAAGAATTTTTATCCCTCGGATGAGTTTACGTCAGGACATATCGCCGGACAGCAGGAGGATCGCCCGAAACACCCTTCTGCTGTATGCTCGTATGCTGCTCCTTATGGTCATCGGACTGTACACTTCGAGGGTCGTCCTGGCCGCTCTCGGGGAGCAGGACTACGGAGTCTACGGCGCCGTCGGAGGGATAGTGATGATGTTCACGGTCATCACCGCCTCCATTTCCCAGAGCATCAGCAGATACATCACGGTTGAACTGGGCAGGGGAGACTCTTCCAGGCTCGCGCGAGTCTTTTCGACCGCCGTCGTGATGCAGCTGATTTTCTGCGGGGTGGTGCTGATACTTACCGAAACTCTCGGCGTGTGGTGGCTGGAGAACCATATGCGTATCCCTGACGGAAGGATGCCCGCCGCGAGATGGGTGCTGCAGTTTTCGATGGGCGTGCTGATGGTGAACCTTCTGAGCGTCCCGTTCAACGCCGCCATCATAGCACACGAAAGGATGGACGCCTTCGCCTTCATAAGCATCCTGGAGGCGGTGCTGAAGCTTTCCGTGGCTTTCCTTCTCAGCATATGCGGAGGGGACACCCTCGTGCTGTATGCCGTCCTGATGCTCGCCGTCGCCCTGCTGGTGCGTTTTACCTATGCCTTCTATTGCCGACGTCACTTTGAAGAGAGCCGTGGAAAGCTCGTCTTCGACCGGGGGCTTCTTGGCGAAATGACAGGGTTCGCGGGCTGGAATGTGCTGGGGTCCGGCGCATATCTTGTCAACACTCAGGGCATCAACCTTATGGTCAATTCCTTCTTCGGGGTCGGTGCCAATGCCGCAAGGCTCATCGCAACCCAGGTGGAAAGTGTCGTGAAGCAGTTTGTCTCAAACCTTCTCACTGCCATAAATCCCCAGATCACAAAGAGTTACGTCGGCGGTGACAGGCGATATTCGTTCGAGCTCGTCTCGAAGGGGGTGAAGTTCTCCTGCCTCGTGATGGCGGCATTTCTGGTCCCCGTCATCCTGGAGGCGCCGACGCTCCTGCAGCTATGGCTCAAGGACGTGCCCCCGATGGCGGTCACTTTCGTGCGGCTCACCCTTGTCTGCCTTCTCGCCGATATGGCGTTCAATCCTCTGCTGACCCTCATCCAGGCGGACGGACGCATAAAGTGGTATTACATCGTCTCTTCCGCGGTGTCGCTTCTAGTGTTTGCACTTTCTTGGGTGGCATTCGCGCACGGCGCGCCCGCGTATGTGTCGTATGTAATCTTTGCGCTCGTTTACGGAGCGGTGTGCGTGCTCAAGCTCCTCTGGGCCGGACGCCTTACAGGATTCGGAGTCAGGGATTTCCTCAAGGGGACCCTTGCGCCGGTCTTTGCGGTGACGCTCATCTCTGCCGCCTGCGGCCTTCTTTGCCACTGCCTCATTCCGGCAGGAGGATGGAGGCTTCTCGCCGTGCTCGCGGCGTCCTTCGCCTCCCTTTCCGTCAGCGCGTATTTCATAGCTCTCACCACCGGCGAACAGACGTTCATTTTCAGAAAAATCTCCCGGTTCCTTCCCGACAGGATGTTCCTGAAGGGTAAGTACAGACTCACTTTCGGGCGGCGTCTCGACCTTCGCAACCCTCTGACTTTCAATGAGAAAATACAGTGGCTCAAGCTCTATGACAGGCAGGACGCCTATCACGCCATGGCGGACAAATGCGAAGTGAAGCGTAAGGTCGCCACCCTGATAGGGGAGGAGCACGTCATCCCCACTCTCGGCGTCTGGGACAGCGTCGAGGAGATCGACTTCGACTCCCTCCCGGAGAGGTTCGTGCTCAAATGCACGCACGACAGCGGCAGCGCCGTCCTCTGCCGTGACAAATCCGCATTCGATGAGGATGCCGCCCGACTGAAACTCTCCCGCGCCCTTGACTCGGACTTCTATCCCCGTGACCGGGAATGGGTTTACAAAGGGCTGAAACACAGGGTGATAGCTGAAGAGTATATGGGCTCCGACCTTCCGGACTACAAGTTCTTCTGCTACGACGGAGAGCCCCGGCTGATGTTCGTCGCGACTGACAGGGCCTCTTCGGAAGAGACAAAGTTCGATTTCTTCGATTCGGATTTCCGCCATCTGGACATACTCAGCGGTCATCCTTGCGCGGACCGGCCTCTTCTCAAACCCGCTTGCTGGGACGAGATGCTTTCGCTCGCCCGCATCCTTTCCGCCGGCATCCCTCACGTCAGGGTCGATTTCTACGAAGTGGACGGAAAGGTGTATTTCGGAGAATACACGTTCTACCATTGGGGCGGCTTCATGCCGTTCGGCTCGAGAGAGCAGGACCTCTTTGTCGGATCATTCCTCAAACTTCCCCGCAAAAAATGAAAAAGCTCGTCATATATACTTGCGTTACAGGCGCTTATGATGCTGTTCCTCAGCCCGGAGCGGTGGACTCGCGTTGCGACTACGTCTGTTTCGTGCCGTCCGGGGATGTCCGCCCGGAGGTCGGCGAAGCCTGGCAGGTGAGGGAGTTTGACTGCCCGCCTCTTTCAGCAGTCCTTCGGTCCAGATATCCTAAACTCCACCCGGCGGACCTCCTGCAGGATTACGAGTGTTCGCTTTGGATGGATGCCAACGTGAGCATTGCCGACGCTGCTTTTTATGATCTGGTCTTTTCTTTGATTGAGTCCGGAGCCGTCTGGTCGGGCATTGTCCATTCTGAGCGTGACTGCGCCTATGACGAGGCTCTCGCTTGCCTTCGCGGTGGCAAGTCTTCGCTCCGGCCTATGCTGAGGGCCGTGAATTTTCTGCGCCGGCGCGGGCTCCCGCGTCACGCCGGCCTTTGGGAAAACAACGTGATTCTCCGCCGTCACGCCGAGCCTTCCGTCGTACAGGCTGACCGCCTTTGGTGGGACCTTCTTGTTTCCGTCGCTCCCCGCGACCAGATATTGCTCCCGCTGTGCCTTCGTGACGCCGGTCTTGTCCCGGCTCCGCTGTTCGGCCGGGGCTTCTCCGCACGCAATACGCCGCTTCTCTCATACCTGTATCACGACAGGCCTGAGGATCAGAGTTTTATGAAAAAGAAAATACGCGGACTCAGACGCTTCCTTTCAGTCCGCATCCTGTCCGCCCGCTTGCGCAAGCTTTAAAGGAACGCGGCTCCGGCGCGGGCGGTCTTGCGGGTTGCTTTGAGTGAAGGATAGTCTGCCTTGAGGGACTTGATGCCCTTCCAGGGAATGGTGGAGAAGTGCAGGCAGCCCATAAAGAAGAGCTTCAGCGTCTGGCCTCTCTTGCTCCAGAAAGGGGACCGCCTCGGGTCCGCCACCGCCACCTTCGCGTTTATCACCTTGAGATCCATCCTGTAGGATTTCGGCCGCTTGCGGGCGGATCTGTCGTGCACGGCGCTCGCGGTCTTCACTACGACCGTGTCAAATCCGTGATACTCAGCGCGATGGATGTAGTCGTTGTCCTCCCCGTAATGGGGGAATGACGGGGAGAATCCCCCCACTCTCTCAAGGCAGGTCCTCGTGACCATCCAATGGGCCGCCATCACGAAGGGCACCTTCACGCTTTCGCCCGGGTCCTTTGAGAGGAGCCCGGCGCAATGCTTTTTGAACTGAGAGTCCATCCGGCTCATCCCCGCGTCCATCTGCATCGGGCTGGCGATGCCGATCTTTCCGCCGGAGGCGTCCATCACCCTCAGGAGCGCGGAGAAGGTCTCCGGAAACACCCACGCGTCCTGGTTCAGCAGATAGACGCACCGGTAATTCTTTTCCAACGCGAAGCGGAAGCCCTGGTTGTTCGCTTCCGCGAAGCCTTTGTTCTCTTGATTTTCAATGAGAAATACTTCCGGATACTTCTCCTTCACGAAGTCCGCGGTGCCGTCTGTCGAGGCGTTGTCCACGACCAGCATATGGGCGCCTGTCGATGACGCCTTGACGGATTCGATGCATTTCTCTATCCATTTCGCGCCGTTGTAAGTGACGGTTATAACGAGTATCTCTGTCATTTTCCTTGGAGTTTTCTGTAATATTTCTTGAAAATCTGCTCGGGGGTCCTGCGGGTGAAGATGCTCCTCGTGATGTTGCGGTGCACCCTCAGCGTGCTGAGGTTTTCCTTGCTCGGAGACACCACGCTCACCGCCCAGGCCTTCAGCCGCTTGCCGAATTCGGCGGGCCACACGGCCGCCGCCAGCCGCAGGTATCTGCCTTTCCCGAATCCCGAGAAATGCATCAGCGACCCCCGCACCGCCGCGGGACGCGTCGCCTCCATCATCCGCGATGCGGTGGTGCGCCATTTGTGCACCAGGCTCACGCCGGCGTCCACGTACACTCCGTAACCTTTTGATTCCGCGAGAGTTGACAACGCGATGTCCTCGGGGGTGAAGAAGAACCTCTCGTCGAACCACCCCAGCTCCCTGAACACATCAGTCTTGATCAGGAACGCCGCGCCGGTGATGTTGTGGGTGCGGAAGACTTCTCCGAAGAGGGGAGTTTCGCCCGAAACGTTGTCCTTCGGCTCGCTGTAGAGGTGCCACTGTTGGAGCACGTAGTTGCGGGCGGGGTAAGCCGGGCGTCCCAGGAGCTGGAGGCTCCCGTCGGCGTTGAGAAGGCGCGGGCTCACGATGGCGGCGTCCCCGGGGAGCCTCTCCATATCCGCGACGAGCGGAGCCAGCACGTCCTCGAGCATCTGAGTGTCGTCGTTGAGGACGAAGCAGTAGCGGCCGCGGGCCTGCCGAAGTGCAATGTTGTTGTTTTTCGAGAATCCCGAAATCTCGTCGTTGACGATGAACTTCACGTCGGGGAAGTCCTGCCGCGCCTTGTCCAGCGCTGTCTTTTCGTACATATACGCCACCACGAGGGTCTCCACCGACACCCCTTCGGAGTGGGCGCGGAGGCTCTCCAGGCACGGATAAAGGTTGTCCGGCCTGTTCATGCACACTATTATGACGCTGACATCCACCATACAGCGCAAATATACTCTTTTTTCGCTTCACACTGACAGAATGTCAGCAAAAAGTGTTGATAATGATGTTTGAAACTTGCGGCAGCGATTTTGTTAATGTCGTCTGAAATCATTATTTTTGCGTGATTAATTGTGCCCGGTCCTGAGCCGGGGTATTAGAAGGATAGTTTTACAGTAGATTTTATGGCAATTGCAGGCATTATCGGCAAGCTTTTCGGCACCAAGGCAGACCGCGACATGAAGGCGGTGAAGCCCGTGCTGGAGAAGATCCTTGCCCAGTATGATATCATCGACAAACTCTCAAACGACGAGCTCCGCGCCCGTTCCGAGGCCCTCAAGGCCCGTCTGCGCGACGTCGAGGCCCCGTTCGAGGCCCGTATAGACGAAATCAGGCAGGCTCTCGAGGGAGACCTTCCCGTTTCCGAGAAGGAGAAGCTCGCGACCGAGTCCGACAAGCTGGTCAAGGACGAGGACGAGGCTATCGAGAAGTGTCTCGAGGAGATCCTCCCGGAGGCGTTCGCGGTGATGAAATCCACCGCGAGAAGATTCGCCCAGAATGAGAAGATCGAGGTCACCGCCTCACAGTTTGACCGCGACCTCAGCATAAACCACGATTTCGTCGTCATCGACGGCGACAAGGCCGTGTGGCAGAACCACTGGGAGGCCGGCGGCAACGAAGTCACCTGGGACATGGTCCATTATGACGTGCAGCTCATCGGCGGCACCATTCTCCATCAGGGAAAGATCGCCGAGATGGCGACCGGCGAAGGCAAGACCCTCGTCGCCACGCTCCCGGTCTTCCTCAACGCCCTCGCGGGCAAGGGAGTGCACGTTGTCACCGTCAACGACTACCTCTCCAAGCGAGACTCCGAGTGGATGGGGCCCCTGTATATGTTCCACGGCCTGAGCGTGGACTGCATCGACAAGCATCAGCCCAACAGCGACCAGCGCCGCAAGGCATACAACTGCGACATCACCTTCGGCACCAACAACGAGTTCGGCTTCGACTACCTCCGCGACAATATGGCCACGCGCTCCGAGGACCTGGTCCAGCGCAAGCATCACTACGCCATCGTGGACGAGGTGGACTCCGTGCTCATCGACGACGCCCGCACCCCTCTCATCATCTCCGGCCCTGTCGCGCAGGCGGAGGATGACGCCCAGTACGCCGAGTTCAAGCCCTACGTCGAGCGTCTCTACACGAGTCAGAGGTCTCTGGTGAACCAGTGCCTCAACGAAGCGAAGAAACTTATCGCCGCGGGTGACGAGCAGGAGGGCGGAAAGCTCCTTCTGCGCGCCCACAAGGGACTCCCCAAGTACCAGCCGCTCATCAAGTTCCTCTCCGAGCCGGGTATGAAGGCTCTCCTCCAGAAGGTGGAGAACTACTATATGCAGGACAACGAGAAGGAGATGCCGGTCGTCACGGACGATCTGTATTTCGTCATCAGCGAGGTGCAGCACTCCGTCATCAAGACCGACAAGGGCGACGCAATGCTGGCCCAGGCCGTCGGCAACGATGACTTCTTCGTCCTTCCCGACGTCGGCGCCCGCACCGCCGAGATAATGGCGGAGGACATCTCCCTGCAGGAGAAGCAGGAAAAGAAGGACGCCCTGATGGAGGACTTCTCCCTCAAGAGCGAGCGCGTCCACGTCGTGGAGCAGCTCCTCAAGGCATACGCGATGTTCCAGAAGGACGTCGACTACATCATCTCCGAGGACAACAAGGTCAAGATCGTGGACGAGTCCACGGGCCGTATAATGGAGGGCCGCCGCTGGAGCGACGGTCTGCACCAGGCCGTAGAGGCGAAGGAGAACGTCAAGGTCGAGGCTGCCACCCAGACCTTCGCGACCATCACCCTGCAGAATTATTTCCGAATGTATCACAAGCTCGCCGGCATGACCGGTACCGCAGAGACCGAGGCGGGCGAGTTCTGGAGCATCTACAAGCTGGACGTCGTGGTCATCCCGACCAACCGTCCCGTCATCCGTGACGACCAGGAGGACCTGATATACAAGACCAAGAAAGCGAAGTTCGCGGCCGTCATAAACCGCGTCGTGGAGCTGTCCAAGGCGGGACGCCCGGTGCTCGTCGGCACCACCGACGTGGAGACTTCCGAGCTGCTCAGCAGGATGCTCCGTCTGCGCGGCATCAAGCACAACGTGCTGAACGCGAAGGAGCACGCCCGCGAGGCTGAGATCGTCGCCCAGGCGGGACAGAGCTCCGCGGTGACCATCGCCACCAATATGGCCGGTCGAGGCACCGACATCAAGCTCTCCCAGGAGGTGAAGGATGCGGGCGGACTCGCCATCATCGGCACCGAGAGGCACGACTCGCGCCGCGTCGACCGTCAGCTCAGAGGCCGTGCCGGCCGTCAGGGAGACCCCGGCAGCTCGACTTTCTACATCTCTCTCGAGGACAAGCTGATGCGTCTGTTCGGCTCCGAAAAGATCGCGGGAGTCGTGGACAAGCTCGGAATGCAGGACGACGAGGCTCTCGAGGCGTCGATGCTGTCCAGCGCCATCGAGAAGGCTCAGAAGAAGGTGGAGGAAAACAACTTCGGCATCCGCAAGCGTCTGCTCGAGTATGACGACGTGATGAACTATCAGAGAGAGGCCATCTACAGCCGCCGCCGCAACGCCATCTCCGGCGAGAGGATCGAGATAGACGTGATGAATATGATGACCGACACCGCAGCCATCATCGTCGAGTCCGCCGGCAAGATGCCCTACGAGGACTTCGAGCAGATGATTATGGCCAAGCTCTCCATCGACCTGGGGTTCGACGCCGACTTCTACGAGAAGGCGAAGGAGCAGGAGATCGAGAAGAAGCTCTGCGACCATATGGTCGAGGTGTACAACCGCCGTATGGACGCGCTCGTGACCAAGGTGAACCCCATCATCAGACAGGTCTATGAGAAGCAGGGCAGCATATATCAGAACATTGCCCTCCCCATCAGCGACGGCCGCAAGGTCCTCAATCTCTCCGTGGATCTCAAGAAGGCCTACGAGAGCGAGTCCAGGGAGGTGGCAAAGCGCCTCAGCCAGACCATCATCCTTTATCAGATAGACGAGCACTGGAAGGAGCACCTCCGCGAGATGGACGACCTCAAGCAGAGTGTCCAGAACGCCTCCTACGAGCAGAAGGACCCGCTGGTGGTGTACAAGCTCGAGGCCTACAACCTCTTCGCCGCGATGCTCGAGTCGCTCAACCAGGACGTGCTGTCGTTCCTTCTGCGCGCGTTCATCCCCTTGAGGGACGACGCTCCCGCACGGGCTCCGCAGGCGCCGCGCCGCACCGACCTTTCGCAGATGCGCACCCAGCACGACAACCTCTCCACCAACGGAGAGCAGAAGTCAAACAGCCCGATAAAGGTCGAGAAGAGGGTCGGCCGCAATGACCCCTGCCCCTGCGGCAGCGGCCTGAAATTCAAGAACTGCCACGGCAAGGGACTTTAACGGAATAAGTATTAACAAAAAAAGATATGGCTAAAACAATGGAACCTACAGTCAACGCAAACGAAATCAGCAGGATCAGTACAGGCACGGTAGTCAAAGGCGAGATCTCATCGGCTAACGATCTCCGCATCGACGGCACATTCGAGGGAAAGATCTACTCGAAAGGCAGGGTCGTTGTCGGCGAAAAGGCTATGATCAAGGGCGACATAATATGCACCAATGTCGATTTCTGGGGCACTATGGAAGGAAACTTCTTCGTGAAGGACACCCTCTCCCTCAAGAGCTCCTCAAAGGTCAACGGAGACCTCCACATCAAGAGACTCCAGGTGGAGCTCGACGCCAAGTTCGACGGCCACTGCCAGATGCTCAGCGAGGGCGAGTTTGACAAACTCGTCGGAAAGACCGATGCCGCCCCCAAGGAGCAGAATGCCCCTGCAGCCCCTCAGACCAAATAATTTTCCAGCATATGACACTTCTTATCATCGTAGCCGTCATCGCCCTTCTGGTGGTGTGGGTAATCGGCGTCCAGAGAAAGCTTGTCCAGAAGGACGAGCTCTGCAAGAACGCCCTCAGTCAGATCGGTGTCCAGCAGGCAAGCCGCTGGGACGCCCTCACAGCTCTCGTCGAGTTGGTCAAGTCCTACAACGAGCACGAGTACAACACTCTGCGTGACGTCATCGCACAGAGAAAGACGATCAACGGAGAAAGCACTACCGCTGACGCTCAGGCTCAGGAGCAGGCGCTCACCGGGCTCGTGCGCAACATCAGTCTCGTCGCGGAGCAGTATCCCGACCTCAAGGCGAATGAAAACTACGCCAAGGTGATGGACTCCGTCAACACTTACGAGAACCAGGTCCGTCTCAGCCGTCAGGTGTACAACGACACCGTCACCAAGTACAACCAGGAGATACGTCAGTTCCCGACTTCGATAGTCGCGGGATTCCTCAAATTCAACGTTCGCGAGTACCTCAACGAGGCTGTCGGCAAGTCCGAGATGCCTTCCATGAAGATATAATGAAAAGGTTTGTCCTTTCTGTAATTGCAGCATTGGCGTCAGCCAGTGCTGTTTTCGCTGTTGACTGGTCCATCCGCGACATCTCCGTGTCCGTCCGCCTGTACGGCGACGGCTCGGCGGTGGTCCGCGAGGTGTGGGATATGACCGCGCGCGAGGGTACCGAGGTATATGTCCCGAGGGAAAATCTCGGTGACATCACCATCTCCAACCTCACCGTGATGGACGAGACCGGCAGGCAGTATGTCTGCGAGAACGGCTGGAACGTCGACAGGACCCTTTCGCAGAAGGCCGGAAGGTGCGGAATCGCCCGCACTTCCCGCGGAGTGGAGCTCTGCTGGGGCATAGGGGAGTACGGCTCCCACACTTACACCGTCCAGTATCAGATGTCCTCTGCCGTCAAGTCCCTGCAGGACTACGATATGATGCACCTTCAGTTGGTGAACGACGAAATGGCCGCCTCGCCCAAGCACGTGAAAGTCACTGTTGAGGCAGTCGACCGCCAGATAGACACTTCCTGGGTGCGTCTGTGGGGATTCGGATATGTCGGCAATGCCACTTTCGAGGGCGGCAAGGCGGTCTTCGAGTCCACGGAGAGATTCTCCCGCGAAAGCTCCGTCATCGCGCTCCTACGCTTCGAAAAGGGCGTTTTCGACTCTCCCAGCACGCAGGACCGCAGCTTCTACGAAGTGCTCGGCAAAGCCCGCGAAGGCGCTGAGTTCAGTGACTCCGTAAAGCTCACCTTCTGGCAGAAGGTCGAGGCTTTCCTCGAGGAGGTCTTTTATCTGCTTCTCACGGCTCTCCTCTTCATCTTCCCGTTCATCGCGTCGCTGAACTCCGGCAAGATGACAAAACGCCAGAAAAGGAAGCTCCTCGGCACGGATCCCGACAAGGTGGACTGGTACAGGGAGCTCCCCTTCGGAGGTGACATCTATCAGACTGATTTTGTGCTCGACCGCTTCGAAACCAAGCGTCAGGACAACGCTGTCGCGTCTGCGATAATCCTCCGCCTGCTGCAGAAGGGATACCTCTATGTGCGCAAGGACTCCAAGGACAAGGTGGAGATCCTTTTCGACGCCTTCAAGGACCCTCAGGCCCTCGATGACGCGGAGCTCGGCCTCTACACTATGATGAAGGAAGCGAGCGGCGACGACGGCATCCTGCAGGACAAGGAATTCTCGAAATGGTCATCCAAGAGCGCCAACAAGGCGACAGTCCGCACCTGGGCGTCCAGGATTGCGTCCGATGCCAAGACTTCCCTCAAGGCTTCGGATGCTTATAACGGGCAGAAATTCACCGAAAGCGGCAAGGTGGAGGCGCAGCACGTCTTCGGCTTCCGCAATTTCCTCCGCGATTTCACGCTTGTGGACAAGAGGGAGTCCATCGAGGTCACTCTCTGGCAGGACTATCTCGTCTTCGCGTCTCTTTACGGCATAGCCGACAAGGTCGCCGCGGAGCTCAAGGATATCGATCCCAAGGCATTCGAGCAAGTGATGCCTTACGATTATACCACTTATTATGATGTCGTGCGTATGAGCGACACCCTGGCCCGCGCCATCACCAACGCGCGTTATGTCCAGCCGGCCCAGATGACCTCCAAGGGATTCGGAGGCTCGTTCGGAGGCTTCGGCGGAGGCGCGTCGTTCGGCGGCGGAGGCGGATTCAGCGGCGGCGGTCACGGCGGCGGAGTGAGATGAATTGAAATGAAATCGGATATGAAAAGATATTTGACATTGCTTCTGGCCGCGGTTTTGACCGTCTCCTGCGGCGTTTTAAAGGCTGACAAGGCCCCTAAGACGGTTGTGATTATCGGCGACTCCTATTCAACTTTCGAGGGCTATATCCCCAATGGGTACGCCGATTGGTATACCCTCCGGGGCCGTTCGGACAATAATGTCCGCACGGTCGAACAGACCTGGTGGTATCAGCTCTGTACAGAGAAAGGGCTGAAACTGATAGCGAACAACAGCTTCAGCGGCTCCACCGTCTGCAACACCGGCTATGACGGAGTCGACTACACGCACGAATCCTTTGTCACCCGTATGTCCCAGACCCTGCATTATTCATCCGACGGCTTCAATCAGCCCTGCGAGGAGAAGAACGCTCCGGACATTCTCTTCATTTTCGGTGGCACGAACGACTCCTGGGCAAATTCGCCGATAGGGGAGCCCAAATACTCTGACTGGACCAATGAGGATCTTTACAGTTTCCTTCCCGCGTTCTGCTGCCTTCTGGACTACTACAAGCGCGAGGCCCCTTCCACGCGCGTCATAGTGATGATCAACGACGGACTCAAGCCCGAGATGATGACCGGAATGGCCGAGATAAGCTCCCACTTCGGATACGAATACATCCAGTATGACGGCATAGAAGAGGGCGCGGGGCATCCCACAATACTCGGAATGAAGCAGATAGCGGACGCAATAAGGAAGATGCTGTAAAATTCTTAAAATTTTTGCAAAAAAGCTTGGAGAATTAAAAGTAAAGGACTACCTTTGCAATCCCAAAACGGAGGACTCGTTAGCTCAGTTGGTAGAGCAC
>R15__coassemble_1225_pt1 | contig 13720 bp, 23 predicted proteins | sample R15__metabat2_low_PE_040 | metagenome-assembled genome bin R15
AAGGGAACAGAACAACCGCATGAAGGGTATGGCCCAGAGGGGCAACCAGCTTGCGTTCGGTTCCTTCGGTCTCAAGACCCTTGAAAATTGTTGGCTCACAGCCCAGCAGATTGAAGCTGCCCGTCAGGCTATCTCCCGTTACATGAACCGTGAGGGTCAGATCTGGATCAGGGTTTTCCCTGTCAAGCCTGTAACCAAGAAGCCTCTCTCCACCCGTATGGGTAAAGGTAAGGGTGATCCTTACGGATACGTGGCTCCCATCACTCCCGGCCGTATCCTCTTCGAGGCTGAGGGCGTTTCCCTCGCCGTCGCCAAGGAGGCTATGCGCCTTGCAGCGAACAAGCTTCCCGTTGACACGAAGTTCGTCGTTCGCAGAGATTATGTTGAATAGTATTTAATGGAGTAAGCAAATGAAAGTAGCAGAAGTACGCGAAATGTCTGTAGCAGACCTGCGCGACCGTATCGAGATCGAGAAGGCAAATCTTGATTCCATGAAGATCAACCACGCTATCTCTCCATTAGAGGATACGTCCAAATTCAAGAAGACCAGACAGGATATCGCTCGCATGATCACTATCCTTGCTGAGAAAGAAAAATCACAGAACTAAATTGATGTCTTATGGAAAGAAATCTTCGTAAGGAAAGAATCGGAGTCGTGGTCAGCGATAAAATGGACAAGACCATCATCGTCGCAGTCGAGGTCAAGGAAAAGCACCCCCTTTACGGCAAGTTCGTGAAGAAGACCACAAAGTTTGTTGCCCAGGACGACAAGAACGAGTGCGGTGTCGGCGATACCGTCCGCATCATGGAGACCCGTCCTCTGAGCAAGACCAAGAATTGGAGATTAGTTGAAATTATCGAAAAAGCCAAGTAATTATGATACAGCAGGAATCACGTTTACAGGTGGCCGACAACAGCGGAGCGAAGGAAGTCCTTTGCATCCGAGTGCTTGGCGGTACCCACCATCGTTATGCCACTGTCGGTGACACTATCGTAGTAGCAGTCAAGAGTGCCATCCCCGGCTCCGAGGCCAAGAAGGGCACCGTCACCAAGGCTGTCGTTGTACGCACAAAGAAAGAGATCCGCAGACCGGACGGTTCATACATCCGTTTCGATGACAACGCTTGCGTCCTCCTCAACAACGCAGGAGAGCTCCGCGGCACACGTATCTTCGGCCCCGTCGCCAGAGAGCTGCGTGATCAGTATATGAAGATCGTTTCACTGGCACCGGAGGTCCTTTAAAAGTCAGAGACATTATGAAAAAGATGAACATCAAGAAAGGCGACACCGTTTATGTGAATGCCGGTAACGATAAGGGCAAGACCGGCAAGGTCCTCTCAGTCGATCCTTCCAAGGACCGCGCAATCGTCGAGGGCATCAACCTTGTCAGCAAGCACACCAAACCCAACGCACAGCATCCTCAGGGTGGTATCATCAAGCAGGAGGCTGGTATCCACGTTTCAAACCTCAACCTCATCGACCCCCAGTCCGGCAAGCCGACAAGAGTGGGCCACAAGTTCGAGGGAGACAAGAAGATCCGTTACGCTAAAAAATCAGGAGAGGAGATCAAATAATTATGGCAAAGAAAGCTACAAACAAGCCTGCTGAGGTCCAGGCACTTCCTGCAGGATACGTTCCTACTCTCAAGAAGGTCTATAAGGAAGAGATCGTGGAGAAGCTGATGAAGCAGTTCTCCTATACTACTGTAATGCAGGTCCCCAAGCTCGTCAAGATCACCATCAACGAAGGTGTCGGCGACGCTACCCAGGACAAGAAGATCGTCGAGGAGGCAGCTGAAGAGCTCTCCATCATCACCGGTCAGAAGGCAGTCATCACCACTTCCACCAAGGACATCTCCAACTTCAAGCTCCGTAAGGGCATGCCCATCGGCGCAAAGGTCACCCTGCGTGACGTCAAGATGTACGAGTTCCTCGAGAAGCTCATCCGCGTCACCCTCCCCCGTATCCGTGACTTCAACGGCGTCGCCGAGAAGATGGACGGCCAGGGCAACTACACCCTCGGACTCAAGGAGCAGATCATTTTCCCTGAGATCGACATCGACAAGAACCCCCGCATCCACGGCCTCGAAATCACTTTCGTGACCACCGCCAAGACTGACGAGGAGGCTTACGCTCTGCTCAAGGAGTTCGGTATTCCATTCAAGAAACATAACAAATAAGATACTATGGCAAAGGAATCAATGAAAGCCCGCGAGGTAAAGCGCGCCAAATTAGTTGCTAAGTACGCCGAGAAGAGGCAGGCTCTCAAGGAGGCCGGCGACTGGGCTGCTCTTGACAAGCTCCCCAAGAACTCTTCCGCAGTCCGTCTGCACAACCGCTGCTCTCTTACCGGACGTCCGAAGGGATATATGAGAGAGTTCGGTCTGAGCCGCATCCAGTTCCGCGAGATGGCTTCCAACGGTCTCATCCCCGGAGTGAAGAAGGCCAGCTGGTAAAAAGAAGAGTCGCGCACGTGCGCGTCCTATTATATTATTAACAATCGGATATCGGGCGTCCCGAAATGACGCCGGTCCCAAAAAAGACAAAAAAAATGACTGATCCAATTGCAGATTACCTCACCAGAGTACGCAATGCTTACCTCGCAGGTAAGAAGGTAGTGGAGATCCCCGCATCCAAGATGAAGGTCGCCATCACCAAGATCCTCTGTGAAAAGGGCTACATCCTCAGCTACAAGGTAGTTGACGAGAAGCCTCAGGGCACCATCAAGATCGCCCTCAAGTACCATCCTCAGACCAAGGCTCCCGCAATCAAGAAGATTGAGCGCGTGTCCACCCCCGGTCTGCGTCAGTACACCGACGTGGAGAACATGCCCAGAGTCCTCAACGGCCTCGGCATCGCCATCATCTCCACCTCCAAGGGCATCATCACCGACAAGGAAGCAAAGGAGCTCAACGTCGGCGGTGAGGTTGTATGTTTCGTTTATTAATCTAAAAACATCTTATAATGTCACGAATTGGTAAATTGCCTGTAAACCTTCCGGCCGGCGTGAGCGTACAGCTTCTCGACGGTAACGTTGTCAAGGTTAAAGGACCTCTCGGTGAGCTCAGCCAGAAGGTTGACCCGGATATTGAGGTCACCATCGAGGGAAATGAAATTAAATTCGCCCGTCCTACAGACCAGCCCCGCCATCGTTCCATGCACGGTCTCTACCGCGCACTCGTGAACAATATGGTCGTCGGCGTGTCCCAGGGCTTTGAAATCAAGCAGGAGTTTGTCGGTGTCGGTTACCGCGTGGAGGTCCAGGGCCAGTTGGTCATCCTCAACCTCGGTTACTCCCACTCCATCCAGCTTCTCCTCCCCGCTGAGGTCAAGGCTGAGACTCCTCAGGTCAGAAAGGGTGAGAACCCCCTGCTCGTCCTCAAGAGCTGCGACAAGCAGCTGGTCGGCCAGGTGGCCGCAAAGATCCGCTCCTTCCGTGAGCCGGAGCCTTACAAGGGCAAGGGTATTAAGTATGTTGGTGAGCAGCTTCGTCGCAAGGCCGGTAAGTCTGCATCCGCTAAATAATAGGAGATTGAGTTATGGCATTGAATAGAATTGAAAGAAGAAGAAGGATTCATTACCGTATACGCAAACACGTTAGTGGTACAGCTGACAAGCCCAGAATGGTGGTCTTCAGAAGTAACAAACAGATTTACGTACAGGTTATTGATGACGAGCAGGGCAAGACACTCGCTGCCGCTGCTTCCAACGACAAGGTCCTTGCCGCTGAGTGCAAGGGCAAGAGCGGCATCGAGGCCGCAGCCATCGTAGGCAAGGCCATCGCAAGCCGTTGCCTCGAGAAAGGCATCACTACAATATGCTTTGACCGTGGAGGTTATCTCTTCCATGGCAGAGTGAAGAGTTTGGCAGACGCTGCCCGTGAAGGCGGCCTTAACTTCTAATTGCAGAGACTATGGCAAATACAAACGTTAAAAGAGTAAAGACATCTGAGCTTGATCTTAAGGACAGGCTTGTCGCCATCCAGAGAGTCACCAAGGTCACCAAGGGAGGTCGTCACTTCCGTTTCGCGGCCATTGTTGTCGTCGGAGACGAGAACGGTGTTGTCGGCTATGGTCTTGGCAAAGCCAACGAAGTGACTGCAGCCATCGCTAAGGGCGTTGAGGATGCGAAGAAGAATCTTGTTAAGATCCCCATCATCAACACCACCATCCCTCACGAGCAGGAGTCCAAGTTCGGCGGCTCCCGCGTATTCATGAAACCCGCTGCTCCCGGTACCGGTGTAAAGGCCGGTGGTGCTATGCGCGCCGTGTTCGAGTCAGCAGGTATCCAGAACGTCCTTGCAAAGTCTAAGGGCTCATCCAACCCCCACAACCTCGTGAAGGCGACCATCACCGCCCTTACCGAGATGAGGGACGCCTACACCGTTGCAGGACTTCGCGGTATCCCTATGAGCAAAGTATTTAACGGATAGGAGGCACAGACTATGGCAAAAATGAAAATCACACAGGTCAAGAGCAAGAACGGCGAGACCAAAAAGCAGATCGCAAGCCTGCGTTGCCTCGGCATCCGCAAAATGCATCAGACAGTAGAGGTGGAGAAGACCCCCGTATCCCTCGGCCAGCTCGAGAAGGTCCGTCACCTCGTAAAGGTAGAAGAAATTGACTAAGAGGAGGAGAAGATTATGAAACTTGAAAATCTGGCCCCTGCTAAGGGCGCAACCAAGAAAAGCAAGAGAATCGGTCGCGGAGAAGGCTCAGGAATGGGCGGTACCGCCACCCGTGGTATGAACGGTGCAGCTTCCCGTTCCGGCTACTCACACAAGATCGGCTTCGAGGGTGGACAGATGCCTATCCAGAGAAGACTCCCCAAGTTCGGTTTCAAGAACCCTACCAGAGTAGAGTACAAGGCTATCAACCTCTCTGACATCCAGGCACTTGCAGACAAGGGCCTCGCCGAGATCGGCATCGAGGACATCAGGAGCGCCGGCTACGCTACAAAGAACGAGCTCGTGAAGGTCCTCGGCAACGGTGAGATCTCCGCAGCAGTCACTGTAAACGCAGACGCATTCTCCGCATCCGCTGCCGCAAAGATCGAGGCAGCAGGTGGAAAGGCCGTCGTAATCGAGAAATAACCGCAATGAAGAAATTTATTGAGACAATCAAGAACATCTTCAAGATTGAAGAGCTCCGCAAGAGGATAGGCTATACCCTTATGCTCATCCTGGTGTACCGCTTCGGTTGCCAGATCGTGCTCCCGGGTATCGACGCCACCCTCCTCGCCACTCTCCAGGACAGCACTCAGGAGGGCCTCGTCGGCCTCCTGAACATGTTCTCGGGTGGCGCGTTCGGTAACGCTTCGATCTTCGCTCTGGGCGTGATGCCGTACATCTCGGCATCCATCATCGTCCAGCTGCTCGGTGTGTTCGTCCCTTACTTCCGCAAGCTCCAGATGGAAGGCGAGAGCGGTCGCAAGAAGATGAACCAGATCACCCGCTATCTCACCATCCTGGTGCTCTGTGTCCAGGGTCCTGCCTATATGGCAGCCATCCACAACCAGATCCCCGGACAGGCGTTCATCGCCGTGAATCAGCTCGGCTGGAGCAACTTCGTGTTCAACCTCGTGTCCACCATCATCCTGATGGCCGGCTCGATGTTCATCATGTGGCTCGGCGAGAGGATCACTGACCGCGGTATCGGCAACGGTATCTCCCTCATTATCATGATCGGTATCGTCGCCCGCTTCCCTCACGCCATCGTGGCTGAGGTCGGTGAGAAGCTCTCCACCACCAACGGAGGTCTCCTTCTCCTGATCGTCGAGATCCTTGTATGGTTCTTCGTCGTCGTCGCCGCCATCGCCCTCGTGCAGGCGGTCAGAAGGGTCCCTGTCCAGTATGCCAAGAGAGTGGTCGGCAACCGTCAGTACGGCGGTGTCCGCCAGTACATCCCCCTGAAGATCAATGCCGCCGGCGTAATGCCTATCATCTTTGCCCAGGCTCTTATGCTCTTCCCTCTGCTCTTCTCCCGTTGGGACGCTACCAGAGGACTGGCTGCCACGCTCGGAAACTATACCGGATTCTGGTATAACTTCATATTCTTCATCTTCGTCGTCATCTTCACGTATTTCTATACGGCCGTCACCGTCAACCCGACAATGATGGCAGAGGATATGAAGAAGAATGGAGGTTTCATCCCCGGAGTGAAGCCCGGCAAGAAGACCGTAGAGTACCTCGACTCCATCATGTCGAAGGTCACCCTCCCCGGCTCCATCATGCTCGGCATCATCGCTATCCTCCCTGCATTCGCACAGATCGCAGGCGTGAACAACTCCTTCGCAAGCTTCTTTGGAGGTACCTCCCTGCTGATCCTTGTGGGTGTTGTCCTGGATACGCTCCAGCAGATTGAAAGCTATTTGCTCATGCGTCACTACGACGGTCTGATGAAGACCGGCCGTCTGACCGGACGCTCGGGCATGTAATCTTGAAATAGAATTAAGGAAGATGGTCAAGCCGAAGACTGAGGAAGAGATTGAGCTGCTTCGCGAGAACGCTATAATCGTCTCGAAGACGCTTGCAGAAGTCGGTAAGAGGGTCGCTCCAGGTGTGACAACTTTAGAGTTGAATAAAGTGGCCGACGACTTCATCCGCGACAATGGCGCAATCCCCAGCTTCCTCGGGTTCGAAGGCTTCCCCGCAGCACTCTGCATGTCCGTCAACGACGTGGTGGTCCACGGATTCCCGTCAGACTATGTCCTCAAGGAGGGCGACGTCGTATCGGTCGATTGCGGAACGTTATACAAGGGCTACAACGGTGACTCGGCTTACACTTTCCCCGTAGGGGAGGTGGACGCCGAGACCCGTAAGCTCCTCGATGTGACGAAGGCTTCGCTCTACAAGGGCATCGAAGCCGCTGTGGCGGGTAACAGGACCGGCGATATCGGATACGCGGTGCAGTCGTATGTCGAATCATTCGGGTTCTCGGTGGTCCGCGAATTGGAGGGCCACGGGCTCGGAAAGGAAATGCACGAAAACCCCGGCATCCCGAACTTCGGGCGTCGCGGCAAGGGCACTCACCTCACCGAGGGAATGGTTATCTGTATCGAGCCGATGATCAACGCAGGTGGAAGAGGTGTGTATTTAGCTAGAAATGGTTGGGCAGTACATACATCCGATCACCGCAAGTCGGCTCACTACGAGCTTACGGTTGTTGTCCGTAAAGGCAAGGCTGAACAACTGTCGACCTTTGATTTTATCGAGAAAGATGGAACGATCAATTTTTAAAGTGTTATTTTAATGTCAAAACAAGTAGCAATAGAACAAGACGGAAAGGTCATCGAGACCCTTCCCAACGCGATGTTCAAAGTCGAGCTTGAGAATGGTCACGTTCTCCTCTGCAACATTTCAGGCAAGATGAGAATGAACTTTATCCACATCCTTCTGGGCGACCGCGTAAGAGTTGAAATATCACCTTATGATTTGACCAAAGGCAGAATATCTTTCAGATACAAATAAAAAAATTCGCAATATGAAAGTCAAGACATCCATCAAGAAGCGCAGCGAGGATTGCAAGATCGTCCGTCGCAAGGGACATCTCTATGTGATCTGCAAGAAGAACCCCAAGTTCAAGATGCGCCAGGGATAAAATTCATTTGTATAACAAATTAAGTAAGAATAAATTATGGCACGAATAGCCGGTGTTGATTTACCCAACAACAAAAGAGGAGAGATAGGTCTGACCTATATCTTCGGAATCGGTCGCAGCTCTGCAAAGAAGATTCTTGACAAGTGCGGCATCGATTATGGCATCAAGGTCGGAGAGTGGAACGACGCCCAGATTGCCGCCATCCGCGCAGAGGTTGGTGACAACTACAAGATCGAGGGTGAGCTCCGTTCTTCTGTCCAGATGGACATCAAGCGTCTCATGGATATCGGTTGCTACAGAGGTATCCGTCATCGTAACGGTCTCCCCGTCCGCGGTCAGAGCACCAAGAACAACGCCCGCACCAGGAAGGGCAGGAAGAAGACCGTTGCCAACAAGAAGAAGGCAACAAAGTAAAAGCAGATGAATTATGGCAAAGAAAACTACAACATCAAAGAGAGTTGTCAAGGTTGAAGCTTATGGCGAGGCCCATATTTCATCAACCTTCAACAACGTCATCGTTTCCCTTACCAACGCACAGGGTCAGGTCATCAGCTGGTCTTCAGCCGGCAAGTGTGGCTTCCGCGGCTCCAAGAAGAACACTCCCTACGCCGCCCAGATGGCAGCCGAGGATGCTTCCAAGACCGCATTCGACGCAGGTCTGCGCAAGGTCAAGGCATACGTCAAGGGTCCCGGCTCCGGCCGCGAATCCGCTATCAGGACCATCAACAATGCAGGTATCATCGTGACCGAGATCGTTGACGTCACCCCGATGCCCCACAACGGATGTAGACCAAAAGGCCGTCGTAAAGTTTAATTGTTCAACATTTAAAAGCAGATTACCATGGCAAGATATACTGGTCCTACCACTAAGATCGCCCGTAAATTCGGCGAGCCCATTTTCGGCGCAGACAAAGATTTCGAAAAGAGGAATTACCCTCCCGGACAGCACGGCGCAGCAGCAAAGCGCAAGAAGACCAAGGAGTACGGCACCCAGCTCAAGGAGAAGCAGAAAGTCAAGTATATGTACGGTGTGCTCGAGCGTCAGTTCCACAACACCTACGACAAGGCTTCCCGTATGGCCGGCCAGAAGGGTGAGAACCTTCTCATCCTCCTCGAGTCCCGTCTCGACAATGTCGTCTATCGTCTCGGCATCGCTCCTTCCAGAGCCGCCGCAAGACAGCTTGTCTCCCACCACCACATCACCCTCAACGGTGAGGTGTGCAGCATCCCTTCCGCTCAGGTCAAGGCCGGCGACACCGTTGCTGTAAGAGAGAGATCCAAGAGCCTCGAAGTCATCCAGGACAGCCTCGCATCCGCAGCCAAGTACTCTTGGCTCGAGTTCGACGCCCAGACCCTCAGCGGCAAGTTCCTCAACGCACCTGTCCGCGCGGAGATCCCCGAGAACATCAACGAGCAGCTTATAGTTGACCTCTACTCCAAATAATAATTAACACCAGAGAAATTATGGCAATCTTAGCATTTCAGAAACCAGACAAGGTTATAATGCTCGAAGGCACCGACACCGTCGGCCGTTTCGAATTCAGACCCCTCGAGCCTGGATACGGACAGACCATCGGTAACGCCCTCCGTCGCATCCTCCTGGCTTCCCTCGAAGGCTTTGCAATCAGCCAGATCAAGATCTCCGGCGTGGACCACGAGTTCGCCACCATCCCCGGCGTCATCGAGGGCATGCAGGACATCATCCTGAACCTCAAGCAGGTCAGGTTCAAGAGAATGGTCGAGAGCATTGATTCAGAGGAGGCTCACATCACCATCAGCGGCAAGCAGGAGTTTACCGCCGAGGATATTACCAAGGGATTGTCTTCCTTCAAGGTGTTAAACCCCGAGCAGCACATCTGCTCCCTCGAGCCTTCAGTAAAGCTCGACATCACGCTCACCATCACCAAGGGCCGCGGCTTCGTGCCCGCCGAGGAGAGCAGGGATGAAAACACGCCCATCGGCACCATCGCCGTGGACGCCATCTACACCCCTATCAAGAAGGTGAACTGGACCGTCGAGAACTGGCGCGTGGAGCAGAAGACCGACTACGAGAAACTCAACCTCGAGATCGTCACCGACGGTTCCATTTCTCCCAACGCCGCCCTTCAGGACGCTGCCGGCATCCTTATTTACCATTTCAAGCTTTTCACTGACGAGCGCACCGTCACCATCGGTCCCGCCGCCGAGGCTGATTCCAAGGAGCTTGACGAGGAGTCTCTGCGCATGAGACACCTCCTGCTGACCAAGCTTTCCGACATGGGTCTGTCCGTCAGGGCATTCAACTGCCTCAAGGCCGCCGACATCGACACTTTCGCCGACCTCGTTTCCTACTCCAGGGCCGAGCTCATGAAGTTCCGCAACTTCGGCAGGAAGTCCCTCAACGAAATCGATGTCCTCGTCGAGAAGATGAAGCTCAACTTCGGAATGGACGTTACCAAGTACAATATTGAACCAAAGAAAAAAAGCGTATAAACAATGAGGCACAATAAAGCAATAAATCACCTTGGTCGCAAGAGTGGTCATCGCAAAGCCCTCCTCGCCAATATGGCTTCCTCTCTCATCCTCGAGAAGAGAATCATCACTACCGTGGCGAAGGCCAAGGCTCTCAAGAGCTATGTAGAGCCGCTCATCACCAAGTCCAAGGACGACTCCACGCACTCCCGCCGCGTCGTTTTCAGCTATCTCAAGAACAAAGAGGCCGTCACCGAGCTCTTCCGCACCATCGCTCCGAAGATCGCTGACCGTCCGGGCGGATACACCCGCGTGCTCCACACCGGTTTCCGTCAGGGCGACGCCGCCGAGATGGCTCTGATCGAGCTCGTTGACTTCAACGAGACAGCTCTCGCATCCGCACCTGCAAAGGAGGCCAAGAAGACCACCCGCCGCAGCCGCGCCAAGAAGGCCGAGGCTCCCGTCGAGGCTCCCGCAGAGGCTCCCGCTGAAGCTCCCGCTGAAGCTCCCGCAGCAGAGTAGTCACTTAGAGACACAGATAACAGAAGAGGTCCCGTCCAAAAAGGCGGGACTTCTTCATTATTTGTTGTGATATCAATCTATTAAAATATTTTAGTATATTTGTAAGCCGATAAAAACGCCGCGATATGAAGAAGATTACCATCAAGGACGTTGCCCGCGAGGCGGGCGTCTCCGTGACCCTGGTTTCATTCGTAATGAATGCGAAGCCCGGCCCCGACGGCAGGCTTGACTGCCCGGTCAACCCCGACACCGCCGCCAGAGTCCTTGAGGTGGCTAAACGCCTGGGATACAGGCGCAACGCGGCGGCGGCATCGCTCCGCAGCGGCAGGTCAAACACCATCGCCGTCATCACCACCGACATCGCCAACAAGTACTTCGCCGGCATCTCCCGCCACATCGAGGACAAGGCCGTCGAGTACGGCTACACGGTACTTTTCGGCAGCTCCGACGAAAAGCCGGAGAAGCTTGACGCGATAATGGACACGGTCCTGGCGTACAATATCGACGGCGTCATCGTCGCGCCCGTCAAGGGCGGCGAGGGAGCTATCCTCAAGGCCATCGACGCCAAGGTCCCTGTGGTCCTGATCGACCGCGACATCGAAGGGCTGGAAGGCGTCGGCAAGGTCCTCCTCAACGACGTCGAGGCGGGCGAGATGGCGACCAACCTCCTGATAGAGAAGGGATACAGCAAGATAGAGATGATTTCCTACGACCTTGGCATCTCCAGCATCTCGGAGCGCGAGCAGGGATACCGGAAGGCGATGGACGCCCACGGTCTGGAGAGCAAGGTTGACCACACCCTGTACGGAGATCCCGAGAAGCATATCCCCGGCATCCTCAAGGATGCGATCGAGAGGGGGGTGGACGCGTTCTTCCTTCCGACTTATTCGCTTACCGCGATGACCATCGCCGCGATGAACGCGATGCATCTGCGCACCCCGAGGGACCTCGGCATCGTCGCCTTCGACGAGTCGGACCTCTACCGCCTCGGCCCCTCGACCCTCGCCCACATAGTGCAGCCCCTCCAGGAGCTCGGCGAGAAGTCCGTCGACGTGCTCCACTCCATGATCGAGAGCGAGCCCGCCGACACCACCATCATCCTAAGCCCCTCGCTGGTCCCGGGAGGCTCGGTGGAAAAGCAGTAATCAACCACTTGTCAGTCAGAGACTTTCGGCAGGTCCAGAAGGATCGAGCCGACGGCGCATATGCCCATCACGAAGGGATAGAAGAGGAACGGGATTATGGCTGTCGGCGATATGCCGCACAGGCCTGAAGCCATCAGCAGCTGCGCCCCGTAAGGGATGAGCCCCTGCGTGAAGCAGGAGAAGGTGTCCAGCAGGCTCGCGGTCTTTCGCGGAGCGATGCCGAAGCGCTCCGCAATGTCGCGCGCGATGTCGCCGACGGTGATGATCGCGATGGTGTTGTTGGCGGTGCAGACATTCGCGAGGCACACGAGCGCCGCTATGCTCGCCTGCGCCCCCTTGCGTCCGTGCACGCGGCGGGTCAGGAGCGAGATGACTACGTCCAGGCCCCCGTTCTCGCGGATCACCTCCAGCAGACCTCCCGCCAACAGCGTGACGATGATGAGGTCGCTCATCCCCGCGATGCCGCCACCGACGCTTTCCAGCCAGCCCGTCCAGCCGAAATCGCCGAAGCACCAGCCTGTCACGGCGATGGCGGCGATGCCGATGGAAAGGAGCAGCAGCACGTCGCAGCCCGCGAGCGCCAACACGATTATGAGGAGGTAGGGAAGGACCTTGACAATGTTGACATCTCCCGCCTCCGCCACCAGGGAGACGTCGCGTCCCAGCCAGATGTAAATGGCGGCCACCACCACGACGGCGGGCAGCACTATCCAGATGTTGGTGCGGAACTTGTCCTTCATCTCGCACCCCGCCGCGCGAGTCGAGGCGATGGTGGTGTCGGAGATGAACGAGAGGTTGTCCCCGAAGAACGCGCCTCCCACGACCACTCCCGCCATCAGGGCCGTCTCCACTCCGGTCTGGGCGGCGATCCCTGCGCCGAGGGGCATCAGCGCGACGATGGTCCCGACGCTGGTGCCAATGGCCATCGAGATGAAGCAGGAGGTGAGAAAGAGCCCCGCGAGGAGCATTTTCGGCGGTAGAAGGTGCAGCGCCGCGTTCACCGTCGCCTCCACGCTGCCGATGTCCTTGGCGGTGCCGGCGAAGGCTCCCGCGAGGATGAAGATCCATATCATCAGCATCACCTTAGGCTTGCCCGCTCCGCGGGCGAATGTCTTCATCCTGTCGGAGATGCTGCCTTTCGAGATGGCGACTGCAAGGATGCAGGCGAGAAGGAACACCGCGCTCACCGGCACGCCGTAGAAGTCTCCCGCGACGAGCGAGCTCACCACATAGATGGCAAGAAACGCCACCAGGGGACTCAGCGAAAGTATCCCGTTTATCTTTTTATTGTCCTTCATTTTGTCAAATCGCCTCAAAATTACGCATTTTGCAGCCAAAGACATAATATTTTGCTTATATTTGGGAGGACATTGACAAATAAGCAGAAGAATGAGCAAGATTTCTCAAACGGCACTGGAAGCATACCTTAAAGGTGTATTCAAGCTTCTGTGTGTGTTTTTCCCCAGCACGGCCGCCTTGGCAGCCGTCACTTTCACGGGACTCAAGGCGCTTGGCAGCTACCCTGACGTGAGTTGGGTCTGGCTCATTGCGTTCGACGTCGTCTCCTTCAGCTATGTCCTGTCCACCTTGTTCGCTTTCGGGAGAAATGACTTCTTGCAAAACCAGCCGATGACCAAGGTCCGCAGAAGGGCGGAAATCCTGCTCGCCATCATTCTTCCTCTCCAGTTCAATCTCATCACCTACGTGTTCCCGGCGACGGATTTCTGGGCGTTTTCGGTCTTTTTCGTGATTCTGTCGGCCTTCCTTCTCAGCAACCGCTTCGTCCTGGTCGTCACCGCGGAGATGGTCGCGTCCATGCTGCTCTCCTGGCTGGTCCAGCCCCGGCTGCTCCCGGTGCACGACGCAAATTTCATCACCAACCTGGCGCTGCGTTTCGTCCTGCTGAGCGTGTCTCTCCTGTCGATATGGTTCCTGACTTATCTCGTTGAGAAGACCCTGCTCGCCGGCGTGTCGGCGCAGAGCAAGGAGGACGAGGTCAACCGGG
>R15__coassemble_1288_pt1 | contig 13049 bp, 12 predicted proteins | sample R15__metabat2_low_PE_040 | metagenome-assembled genome bin R15
CCCGAGGCGCGGCAGACCCTTCTGGACATCGTGGACACCCCCATCAGCCCCGAGCTCACACCTGCCGACGAGAAGGGCGAAATCGCCCAGAAGACGGAGGACATCGTGGGTCCTTACGAGCTGCACGACTTCTTCCTGTATCATCTCGCAAGGCACGGACGCAGCCCGCGCGAAATAAAGGCGCTTGCCGTCGAGGCGTTCGAGGGAGTCTACGACCGGGACGTCATCGACAGATGGCTGCGCAAGTTTCTGTGGAGGTTCTTCTCCCAGCAGTTCAAACGCTCCTGCTCGCCGGACTCTCCGAGGGTGGGGACCGTCACTCTCTCGCCCCGCGGGGGATGGGCGGCGCCGTCAGACATAGGAGCTGACCTGTGGGTGGCCGACCTGGACGGCTGATGGAAGATATTTTCAATATTTTTCTGAAATTTAGCGATAAAACCACACAATTTGTCTATATTTGCCTAGTATAGGTAAATTGGATAGAAATGCTTGAAGATATACAGAAAAATTTCGAGCGCATCATAGCGCTGTACGAGAGTGAGAAAGAGGCCTGTGCAGACCTCCGCTCAAAGCTCGCGCAGAGCGAAGAGTCTGTCCTGACCTGTAAAAGGCAGATTGCCGAGTTGGAAAAACAGATAGAGAACCTAAAACTCGCAGAAGCGTTCCTCTCACCGTCAGGCTCCTCGGACGGCGCGAAGGAAAGGATAGACAAACTGATAAAGGAGATCAACAAGTGCATTTCGTTGCTTGAGAAGTGATATGGAGCAAAGCATTACCATAAAGATAGCCGGAAAGGACTATCCGCTCAAGGCCTCATCCCCGGAGATGGAGCAGCTTATGCGCATCGCCGCGGAGACGATAAACCAGAAACTGGCCGCGTATGACGCCAAGTTTCCGGACAAGACTCTTGTTGACAAACTTTCATTCGTGGCCCTCAACGAGACCGTAAGCAGACTCTCCTATCAGAAGAGACTCTCCTCGGTCGGAGACGAGGTGAAGCGGATGCTCAGCGAGACGGACTCGTATCTTGCGAACATTGATAAAAAGTAGCCGTTAGCCACCCGCGTCTGAAAACAACAAGTTCCTCGGAACCGGGTGACTCGCTTATGGGATGGCAGGCCGAGGTGACCTCAGGGGATTCCGCGTCCGCGCGGGACGATGGAAGCCGGAACATCGGGCGGAGCCCAAATCTTGTCATTAAGATTTTTCTGACAGCTGACTAGCGGCTTTTTATCTACTTTTTTCGACCGACACTGCCGACCGGGGCGGTGCCGGTCGCGTTTGAATAGTGCAAGTACATTATTATTAATTATATACAGACACGTATGTTAGTTTACTACATTTTGGCCGCAGTGGCAGGCGCAGCTCTTGCACTGGGCATCTACATACTTCTGCACAAGGCGAGTCTCAAGGGACGCAAGGAAGAAATCCTTGAGCAGGCCGAGCAGGAGGGGGAAAACATCAAGAAGGAAAAGATATTCCAGGCGAAGGAGAAGTTTCTGCAGCTCAAGAGCGAGCACGAGCAGTACGTCAACGAGAAGAACTCCCAGATACGCGACACGGAGAACCGTCTGAAGCAGAAGGAAAACTCCCTGAACCAGAAGAACGAGGACCTTTCACGCAAGCTCAAGGAGAATGACTCCCTGCGTCAGAGCCTGCAGGCGAAGAGCGAGAACGTGGAGAAGAAGCGCGAGGAGTATGACAGGCTCATAACCCAGGCGAACAAGCAGCTCGAGGCCATCGCCGGGATGAGCGCCGCCGACGCCAAGAACGTCCTTATGGAAAACATGAAGGCGGAGGCCCGCACCGAGGCCCAGGCTTACATCAACGACACGATGGACGAGGCGAGGCTCAATGCCGCCAAGGAAGCCAAGAGGATAGTCATCAACACCATCCAGCGCACGGCGACGGAGACCGCCATCGAAAACGCAGTCACAACGTTCCCCATCGACAACGACGAGATCAAGGGACGCATCATCGGACGCGAGGGACGCAACATCCGCGCGCTAGAGGCTGCGACCGGAGTGGAAATCGTCGTGGACGACACCCCCGACGCCATCCTTCTCTCCGCGTTCGACCCCGTCCGCAGGGAGGTGGCGCGCCTCGCCCTTCACCAGCTTGTCATCGACGGCCGCATCCACCCCGCCCGCATCGAGGAGGTGGTGGCGAAAGTGCAGAAGCAGCTCGAGGAGGAGATCCTCGAGACCGGAAAGAGGACCTGCATCGACCTGGGCATCCACGGACTCAACATCGAGCTCGTCAGGATGATAGTCGAATGAAATACCGCTCCTCATACGGACAGAACCTCCTGCAGCATTCGCGCGAAGTCGCAAACATCTGCGCCATAATGGCTTCCGAGCTCGGTCTGAACACCAAGGCCGCGAAGAGGGCCGGACTCCTCCACGACATCGGAAAGGTCTCCGAGCAGGAGCCTGAGCTCCCCCACGCCCTGCTGGGAATGAAGCTCGCCGAGCAGTACAAGGAGAAGCCCGAGATCTGCAACGCCATCGGAGCCCACCACGAGGAGACGGAGATGACATCCATAATAGCGCCGCTCGTGCTGGTGGGAGACGCCATCTCGGGCGCACGTCCCGGCGCACGCCGCGAAGTCATCGAGTCCTACATCAAGCGTCTGAAGGGTATGGAAGACCTCGCCGCATCCTATCCCGGAGTCACGAAGTCATACGCCATCCAGGCCGGCCGCGAGCTCAGGGTCATAGTGGGAGCGGAGGAAGTCAGCGACGACCAGGCCGCACGCCTGTCCACCGACATCGCCCAGAAGATCCAGGAAGAGATGACCTACCCCGGACAGGTCAAGATCACCGTCATACGCGAAACGCGCTCCGTCGCATTCGCGAAGTAAAGTCTGCACGGCAAGTCCGTGCTAATCAATGAAGAGGCCTGTGCTGCTGTCGGCGCCAGGCCTTTTCGTTTTCTGCAAGGGTGGCGCGCAGAGAGTCGGGCACGGCGAAGTCGCAGAATCTCTCCCAAATGTAGGAGACGGCCTGAGCGGAAGGATGCACCATATCCTCGGCATAGAAGCGATAGTCCCTCAGCTCATCCATAACTATCTCATAGGCAGGGAAATACTCGACATTCGAGCAGTCCTTGAGAGAGTCCACGGCAAGAAGGAGCGATGACTTGCTCAGGGTGTTGGCGTGCGCGCCGTCGGACATATGACGGATAGGACTGACCGTGAAAATGAAATGCTTGTCAGGGAAACGGGAGACAAGGCGGCGCAGGATCGCCGCAGTCCTTTCAGAAGGAAGGAAATCCCGCGAAAATTCCGAGGCCGGCCTCTTCAGGCAGTTGGACACCACCTCGCCGCTGCTTTTCAGGGTATAACAGAAGGACGTGCCGAGGGTGATGACGACTTTCGTCGCCCTCCTCCACGCAAGGTGCGAAAACTCCAGCGAAGCGTTTGCGTCCCAAAGAAACTCCTCATCACTCCCCCGGGCGAACGACGTCTCGTCCGAGAACGAACATAACAGATCAGACCCGGCGCCCATCCCGACACATTCGGCCTCTCGGAAAGGGACCGCGCTCTCCAGACGCGACACGGCATTGGCTATGGAGACGGGATTGTAAAGGGTGCCGAAAGGATTTACGCACACGTCCATACCGCACTGCCGCATCTTCTCGCCTATCCCGTCCACGAAGCAGCTGCCCAGAAGGACGGCGCTCTCGGACAGGGAAAAAGGTGAAACGGAAGGAGAGAAAACGACGGGAGTAAGCAGCTTCAGCATAAAATATGGTTATATTCAATCATTTTGGCACAAATTTAGAGAAAATTTCCTACCTTTGATTGATTATTGTCATTTCGAAATGAAGATAAAAGGGTTTTTCATCTGCTGCATAGCGGTCGCGCTGGCTCAGACCGGCGTCCGCGGTCAGAGTTTCTTTGATTTCGACTTCCCCGGATTCGGTATGCGCGAAGGGACGTCGGAAAGACAGAAATCATTGGAGTTCGATTACGACGTGGACTTCAGCTACTGCTTCGACCTGCGCAGGTTCGACGCGAGCTCCCAGATTTTCATGAGCAACGAAGTACTCGACGTGGCGAGGCTCTCCCCTTCCGCTGGGCTGCGCATAAACCAGGCAGGAGGAGTCACGCACCGTCTTATGGCAGGAGTGGACATCACCAAGGACCTGGGAGCCAATCCCGTAGCCGTAACGACATATTCCTCCGACGAAGATGCCGAGACGCTCAGAAACGCAAGACTCTTCCAGGACATCTTCTACTACTACAACCTGCAGGCGGCGCTGGGCCGCGGCACCTTTGATTTCTACGCCGGGATTTTCCCCAGGACCGTGATGCAGGGAGAATACAGCCGCGCATTCTTCTCCGAAGCGACAAAACTCTACGACCCCAATCTCGAGGGCGCATTCGTCAGATACCGCACCCCGAAACTCTACGCCGAGGCCGGCTGGGACAAGCTGGGTTACAAGGAGATAGACAGAAAGGAGCGATATATGGTCTTCAGCGCCGGCGCATACTCCCCTCTCAAATGGCTGAGCGCCGGATGGGCCGTATCGTATATGCACATAGGCAGCGCCTGGCTCGGGTCGTGCAACGTGGACCACGCTATGGCCAATCCCTACCTGAAGTTTGATTTTGGCGGCCTTCTGGGACTTGACGAGCTGTCGTTCAAAGCCGGAGCCCTCGCCTCATACCAGGCTGACAACCTCATAGATGAGTCTCCGCATTTCCCTTTGGGCGCGGAAGGGATCCTCACGGTCCGCCACTGGAACGCAGGTATCGAAAACACCCTCTTCTACGGAGACAACATGATGCCGTTCAAGAGCTCGACTTACACCTCCACCTACGAGACCTCGGAATACAACAGCCTTCTGTATCTCGGAGAGCCTTTCTACTACACCCACAGAGGGTATCCGTCCTTCTACGACCGTTTCGAAGTCTTCTACGAGCCTCGGATTGCTCCGTTCCTCAAGGCGCGCATCAGCGCAGTCGCCCATTTCATCAACCCCACCGCCAGCTTCGACGCTTTCACGGGATGGCAGGCCAGGGCCACCCTGGTCTTTGACCTGGACGCGCTCCGCCACCCCAAGACCGTCACCGCCCCCGGCAAAGGAAAAACCTCCACTCAGAAAAAACGTCCCGCCGGGCCGTCCGTAAAACTGTAAATCCATCCACCATGAAGATAAAAGCCACTATCCTTCTCGCTGCAGTACTGACTCTCGCAGCAAGCTGCGCTCCGAAAAACGGAGAGCACAAGTTGCAGATACTCACGACAAACGACGTGCACGGCACTTATTTCGACTCCACCTATGTCTCCGACAGGACCCGTCCCTCGATGCTGGCAGTCAAATATTACGTCGACAGCGTCCGCGCGGCCGTCGGGGCCGGGAACGTCCTGCTCATTGACGACGGAGACTTCCTGCAGGGAGACAACGCCGCATATTTCTTCAATTACGTTGACGACACCGAAGAGCACATCTTCACGCGTATGGCGGCCTATATGGACTACGACGTGGTGGTCGCAGGCAACCACGACATCGAGACGGGTCACCCGGTGTATGACAGGATCAGTCGCGAGTTCAAGAAGGAGGGCATCCCGATGCTTGCGGGCAACGCGATACGCAATGACAACGGCAAGCCGTACTTCCCCGTCTGCACAATCGTGCGCAAGGCGGGACTGAAGGTGGCGGTACTCGGATTTGACAACGCCAACATCAAGGCCTGGCTCAACGAGAGCCTCTGGAGCGGAATGCACTTCGAGTCCCTTCTCCCTCTCGTGCAGAACGAGGTGGACAAGGTAATCGCGAAGGAGAAGCCGCAGCTGGTGGTGGTGGCGGTGCATTCCGGCACCGGAAACGGTGACGGATCCGTCCCCGAGAGCCAGGGACTCGACCTGTACAACAGCCTGACGGGAGTGGACGTATTGATCTGTGCGCACGACCACAGACCCTTCGTCACCGAAAAGGAGGGGATGTGCCTGGTCAATTCGGGCAGCCACTGCCGCAACCTGGGTCACGCCGAAGTGGAAGTGACCGTCGAGAACGGAAAGGTGACGGGGAAATCCGTCTCTGCCGACCTCATCAGAGTCGACGCTTCCAAGGCAGATCCTGAGATGCGCAAAGCCTTCCAGGCAGACTACGACAAGGTCAAAGCGTTCACTCTCAAGGAAGTGGGAGAGCTCGCAATGGACCTTGACCTGAGCGAGCCGTTCAAAGGAATGAGCGACTACATCAACTTCATCCACACCGTGGACCTGGCAAGCTGCCCGGCGGACATCTCCATCGTGGCGCCTCTCGCCCAGAGAGGTGTCATCCCGGCAGGAAAGCTCATATACAACGACCTCTTCACGCTGTACCAGTACGAGAACCAGCTCTTCCTCATCAAGATGACGGGAGAAGAGGTGGTGAAATATCTTGAAGTCTCATACGACCAATGGATAAACACCGTCAGCGGCAAGGGCAAGGACGAGCACGTGCTCAAGATCGGCTCGAGACCTGACCCCCGCGGCGGCAAGGGACACTGGGGATTCCTCGGAGCGACGTTCAACTTCGACTCGATGGCAGGCATATGCTACACTGTGGACGTAACCAAACCTTTCGGAGAGCGCATAACGGTGTCCTCTATGGCTGACGGGACGGCTTTCGACACGGCGGCGACGTACAAGGTGGCCATCACCTCTTACCGCGCATCGGGCGGCGGCGGACTTATGGGAAGAGTCGGCATAGACACCGACAACATAGATGAGCGCGTGATAGAGAAATACCCGGAGATACGCGAGCTGATGTATGACTACATACTCGAGCACGGAGTGATAGACCGGACCCTCGTCGGCGACGAAAATATCATAGGTCACTGGGAGTTTGTCCCCGAGGACATCGCATGCCCCGCCATCGAGGCCGATATGGATCTGGTGTACGGCATGCCGGAGCCGCCGATGCCGCCGAAGGAGTTCTAGTGACGCCTCAGGCCGCGCATCTGCGAGGCGAGCGAGCCGTTGACGGCGGACTTCATCATCTTGCGCGTACCCTCAAACTGCTTAAGCAGACGGTTCACTTCCTGAATGGAAGTGCCTGACCCGTCGGCTATTCTCTTGCGGCGGGAGCCGTTTATGATCTCGGGGTGCTGCCTCTCCTTGACCGTCATCGACTGGATGATGGCTTCGGTAGCCTTATAGGCGGTCTTGTTGTCAATGTCGACGTCCTTCAGAGCCTTGTCCATACCCGGGAGCATCCCGGCGAGGTCCTTGATGTTGCCCATCTTCTTGACCTGCTGTATCTGATCGTAGAAGTCCTCCAGCGTGAACTGGTCCTTGGCGAGCTTTTTCTTGAGCTCGCGCGCCTGCTTCTCGTCATACTGCTCCTGCGCCTTCTCGACAAGGGAGACGACATCGCCCATACCGAGTATCCTGTCGGCTATTCTCTCGGGATGGAAGACGTCCAGCGCCTCCATCTTTTCTCCGGTGCCCACGAACTTGATGGGCTTGCCCACAACTGCCTTGATGGACAGGGCAGCACCGCCTCTCGTGTCGCCGTCCATCTTGGTCAGCACGACGCCGTCGAAGTCGATCCTTTCGTTGAATATCTTCGCCGTTTCCACGGCATCCTGACCGGTCATCGCGTCCACGACGAAGAGTGTCTCGGTGGGTTTGACGGCGGAATGCAGGGCCGATATCTCGTCCATCAGCTCCTGGTCAACCGCTAGGCGGCCGGCGGTATCTATGATGACCACGCTGTAGCCTTCCGACCTGGCGGTCTTTATGGCATTCTGCGCTATCTTGACGGGGTCTTTCTCACCTTCCTCGGTATATACGGGGACGCCTATCTGGGCTCCGAGAGTCTTGAGCTGCTCGATGGCGGCGGGACGGAAGGTGTCGCAGGCGGCGAGGAGGACCTTCATTCCCTTCTTGCTCTTGACGTGGAGGGCGAGCTTGGCGGAGAAGGTGGTCTTACCGGATCCGTTGAGACCGGCCATCAGCACCACGCCCGGCTGTCCTTTCACGTTTATGTCGGTGGACGCGCCTCCCATAAACTCGGCGAGCTCGTCGTGGACTATCTTCACCATCATCTGCTGGGGCTTGACGGCTGTGAGCACGTTCTGGCCCATCGCCTTGGCCTTCACCCGGTCACAGAACTCCTTGGCCACCTTGTAGCTGACGTCGGCGTCGAGCAGGGCCCTGCGGATGTCCTTGAGGGTTTCGGCGACGTTTATGTCGGTTATCTTTCCTTCGCCCTTCAGTATCTTGAAGGATCTTTCAAGTCTTTCTGAGAGATTTTCAAACATATGCTTTGACTCTATAATTCATCTGAAAAAACCGCGGGAGCAAGCTCGCGGAGATTATAGCGGCTCGCCATCACGCTGCCGTATGCGCCGGCCGTCCTTATGCAGACAAGGTCCCCCCTTTGCGAAGGATGCAGGACCCTGGCCTCCCCCCAGACGTCGCTGGACTCGCACACCGGGCCCACGACATCATAGACGCAGTCCCTGTCACGCTCTCCACGCAGAGGTGCGGAGAGGTTCTCTATCTTGTGATAAGCCCCGTACAACGCGGGACGTATGAGGTCGTTCATCCCGGCGTCGAGTATAAGGAAAGTCTTTGACTGGCCGTGCTTTACGAAAACAACGCGGGAGACGAGGCTGCCGCACTGGGCCACCAGGGAGCGGCCGGGCTCGATGTGGAGCGAATACGGAGTGTCGGCGAAATGCATGCTGATGATCCTCATCCAAGTCTCGAAGTCGGCTACCGGGTGCTCGTCGGGAGAGTCGTAATCCACGCCCAGTCCTCCTCCGAGGTCGATGCTTTCGATCTTGAGGCCGCGCTTTTCGAAATATCGGATGATCTGCCTGACCCTCTCGCACTCGAGGCTGAAGACGCTCTCCACCAGGGTGATCTGCGAGCCGATATGAAACTGCAGCCCCTTGAATGCCAGATGAGTGCAGCTACGGACCGTCTCGATGGCGGCGTCGAACTCGTAGTCGGAGATGCCGAATTTGTTTTCGTACAGGCCGGTCGTGACATAGCGATGGGTATGCGCGTCGATATTGGGATTTATCCTGAACGCGACAGGCGCCTTCACCCCCATCCGGGCGGCTATGCCGTCGATGACGGAGAGCTCCTGGAGGGACTCGACGTTGAAGCATCCGATCCCTGCGCTGAGCGCCGCCTCGATCTCCCGGTCAGTCTTGCCCACTCCGGCGAACATCACTTCCTCGGAAGCGAATCCGCTGGCCACCGCGAATGCGACCTCGCCTCCGCTCACGCAGTCAGCGCCGAATCCGGCCTCCGCCATCATCCTGACGAGGCGCGGCTCGGCATTGGCCTTCACTGCATAATGAACCTTCACGCCATAGCGACGGGACAGCTCGGCGACGTGCGAGACGGTCCTTCCGAAAAGGTCCATATCATAATAGTAGAAGGGGGTCTCGTGCCTGCTCAGACCCTCGAAATCCTTTATCTCCAGCATCCTGTTGTCATTTAAAGAGTGAAAAGGTGCGCAAATTTAGACATTTTTGCTTAAATTCGTACACTATTACGAGCGGTTGGTCTATGAATGCACGCAAACAATACATCACGATGCTGAGAAACTCCCGTCCTTCGGAGCTCTGTCAGGAAAAAACCGTCTCCGCCATCAGGCGAGAGCTGATGGAGTGGATACTCCTGAGGCGCTATGACCTTCCGGACGATGACCTGGGCGTGATGTCTACGCGGCTGGACATACCGAAGGAGGATTTTGCGCGATACATAAGCGTATGCCTCGGCACAAGATACTCCTCGATGCGCAAAAGGCTGCGCATCTGTGATGCCTGCGAGCTGCTGGTCAGCAATCCCGACGAGCCTCTGAGCTCCATAGGACGCAGGGTAGGGATAACGGACAAAAGAAACTTCCGCAAGGAGTTTGCGCAGGAAGTGGGGACTTATCCGTCAGACTGGAGGATGATGCACTGCAGAAGGCCCGGCCTCCTGACAGTCACTGAGCCGCAGGAGACAGACTGAAATCGTTGCCCGTCACCTCGTACGACTTGATGGGGGCCTTGTAGAACGGGCTGCTCGCGCTCAGATACAGATCCCTTTCCATACTCTGGTACTTGCCCGATGGGTCCACGATATCAAACACGTAAAACACGTCCTCCGAGCCTTCGGGCCAATTCTTGAAGAACTGATAGGAGCCATCCGAAAGAGTGCTGTACGAGTCGGTCGAGAGCGGCGAGAGCCTCTGCGCGTCGACAGTGGCGTATGCGGTCATAGTGACGGTGATGCCACGCAGAGGGGTGTCCGCATCGAGGGCGTCATACACCTTCCCCTCCACGGAAAAGGACAGTATCTCCAGGACTTTATCCTTGTCCAGACCGCGTTCAACGCATCCCACCGCCGTCAGAAGAAGTGACAGCAGAGCGAAAATGTGCATATTCAAACGTTTACGAGCAACCATACGGCATTGATTTATACCGGGTCAGATTTCAGATACGTCGGGGCAAATATACACATTTTCGCTGATTTGCAAGCCAAAAAGCGGATAATTCGACAATCACGGCGCTATTGGTGCGCAGGGCGGAGCAGGTCGAGGACCACCTTCACGGGGTTGAATGTCTCGAGCGGGACTTCCACGAAAAGGGTGTTCCAGTCACTCATCGAGCCGTTCCACAGGCCGGGGAGCTCGAGAGCCTTGAGGTCACGTCCCTGATAGCTCTTGGAGCTGATGAAGCCGGCGTCGTCGTCCACGTGCTCCAGCAGGTTGAACTTCCCGCCGTTGTAGTCCCTCAGGCAGCAGACCAGGTCCACAGGGTTGAAATGGGTGGCTTCGGAGAGGGCCCCCGCGGCGGCAGGGTCGTTCTTGTCTATCTGCACGCTCTCGAGTATCTGGAGCGAGGTGGATCCGTCCTTCGCGCGGATGATGAAGGGGCCGCCTCCCGGCTCGCCCTGGTTCCTCACCATTCCGCAGACGCGGATGGGTCGGTTGAGCTTTTCGACAAGTGCCAAAGCCCTTGACTTGCAGTCCCTTGCGGGCGGCATCTCAATGCAGAGGACGTCGCGCAGAAACTCCTCTATCCTGTTGCAAAGCTCCTGGCACTCGGGAGTCGCGTAGTTGTCCACGGGGATGGTATTGTATCCGGGCAGGTAGGGGTACGGGACAAACTCGCGGACACCGGCTCCGGTGACCATATCCATCTCCACGAGAAATCCGAATATCGTATCGCGCAGCTGCAGGCAGCGGCCCATAAGGGCCTTCTTGCAGCGGGCCGTGACGGGCAGGAACCTCTGAGAGCTGACGTTGTCGATGTTCTTTATCGAAACAAGCTCCTCCTCCACTGCATTGAGATTGTGTATGAGGGCGCCGTGTCCCGCGGGACGGAAAAGAAGGGACCCGTCCTCCTTGCGGAAGGGCTTGTTGTCCATATCCACGGCGACTGTGTCGGTGGACTTGTCCTGATAAGTGAACCTGACGTTGTACTTCACGCCGTAACGCTCCTCGTAGGCGGCCTTCACCTCGGAAAGAGCCTCCTCGAACAAGGCTCTGTGCTCGGGGGATATCGTCACGGTGAGATTGACCGAGCCGTCGGCGTTGCGCATATATTCCTGTCCCTCCACCAGATGCTCCGCGAAAGCGGTCCTCACCTCGTCGGCGTAACGGTGAAACTTCAGCACGCCCTTCGGTTTGGCTCCGTAGGCGAGGCCCTCGTCGGTCAGAAGCCTGCGGGCGACGGAAAGCCTGTACTCGGGAGTGTCGGCGGGCTCTCCGAAGACTTCGGGAGAATAGAAGGCGAACTTTTCAATCTGTGAGGCAAGGCGCGATACGGCCGAGCCTTCGGGCACGTCCTCGCCGGAAGAAAGCTTGTCCATACCCGCAAAGATATCCTTGAACATCCTCGAAGCCGCTCCGGAAGCCGGGACAAACTTGCATTTCCCGGCGACCTCAGCGCTGTCAAGATAGGCTACGGCCTCATCGACCTGACTGTCGGAGAGGACCTCGATGCCTCTCCCCGGGGTGGCCGGAGCCACTATGTCCATCCAGGGGAATCCCTTTTTGAAATGTTCAACCTGCAGTGCCACTGCCTGTGCAGACGAGCCCCTGAGCTCCATCTGGCGTAAATCATCCTGTGTAAACATATGTCAGTCTATATAAAATTCTCTTCTGTAGTTGTACTCCTCCCGCAGGCGGCGGAAGTCGCCGGGATTGACACGAAGGAGGAAATCGTCCGTGAATATCGGGTAATTGTACTGGAACAGCGACGCGATCTGCCCCTGGGTCTTTCCGCGAACGTCGAGCTTGACGGCCTCAAGCTCCTTCACGTCGGACTCCGGAAAGAAGTCCATCAGGGGTCTGATATCGAAAAAGCGCGACACGGACCTTACCGCGGCGGCCGTGCCCTTCTGCTTGCTCTGATACGAGTAGCCGGCTATGTGCGGAGTGGCGATGTCCACCATCTGGAGGAGCTCCCGGTCGATGTCGGGCTCGTTGTTCCAAGTGTCGATTATCACGGCGCCGAGCTTCGGGACAGCCTCCTTCAGAGCGTTGTCATCCACCAGCTCTCCCCTGGATGCATTTATAAAAATGGTCCCGGGGCGCAGCTTTGCGAAGAATGCCTCGTCCGCCATCCCGCGGGTACGTTCGTTAAGGGGGAGATGGAAGGTGATGATGTCGGAATGCTCCAACAGACAGTCCAGGGAGCAGAACTCGAAGTCCCCTTCCGCCTCGGCGCGGGGCGGGTCGTTCTTGAGCGTGCGCAGCCCCAGGACCCTTGCCATGCTGTCGATTCTGCGGCCGGAGTTTCCGACACCGATAATGCCGAGGGTGCAGTCAGTAATCTTTATTGACTTCCTGGCGGCGACGCCGTATAGGGCCGAGAAGACATAGTTTGCAACGCTGCCGGCATTGCATCCGGAGGCATTCTGGACGAAGATGCCTTTCTGATGGCAGAAATCCATGTCTATGTTGTCCGTGCCGATGGTGGTCGTGGCTATGATCTTTACGGAGCTGCCTTCGAGAAGGTGTGAGTCACATCTGGTCCTGGTGCGGATTATAAATGCGTCGGCATCAGCCAGGACGGCTGCCGTCATCTCCTCGCCCGGTCT
>R15__coassemble_1293_pt1 | contig 13029 bp, 10 predicted proteins | sample R15__metabat2_low_PE_040 | metagenome-assembled genome bin R15
GCGGATGATCTCGCCGTTGTTGGCGGGGGTCAGACCTACGTTGGCGTCGAGGATGGCCTTCTCGATCTTGGGGATCATGTTTCTCTCCCAGGGCTGGATGGCGATGGTCTTGGCGTCGGGGGTGTTGATGGCGGCGACCTGCATCAGAGGGGTGGGGGTGCCGTAGTAGTCCACGAGGACGTTGTTGAAGATGGCGGGGGAAGCCTTGCCGAGGCGGTAGGACTTCAGGTCCTCCTGGAGGAAGTTGACCGCTCCCTGCATCTTTTCTTCGGCGATGCCGAGGATTTCTTTCGCTCTGTCTGTAAGCATATCGTTGTCTTTTTTGGTTTGTATTATACGTGTACGAGGGTGCCGATCTTCTCTCCTTCGAGGATGCGGGTGAGGTTTCCGCTTTCGTTCATGTCGAAGACGATTATCGGCATGTCGCCCTGCTCGCACAGGGCGAAGGCCGTCGCGTCCATCACTTTCAGATGGTCGGCGAGCGCCTTGGAGAATGTCAATTCGTCATATTTTGTGGCGGTGGGGTCCTTCTCCGGGTCGGCGGTATAGACGCCGTCCACGCGGGTGCCCTTCAGGAGGGCGTCGGCGCCGATTTCGAGGGCGCGAAGGGCGGCTCCCGAGTCGGTGGTGAAGAAGGGATTGCCGGTGCCGCCGGCAATCAGGGCGACTCCGCCCCTCTCGAGCACCTCGACGGCCTTCTCGCGCACGTAGTAGCGTGCGATGGGCTCCATCGGGGTCGCGGTGAACACTTCGGCCTCCACTCCCTGCGAGCGGATCGCCATCGCCAGGCCGAGGGAATTGATGACGGTGGCGAGCATCCCCATCTTGTCGCCATTGACGCGGTCGAATCCCTTGCCCACGCCCTGCAGGCCGCGGAAGATGTTTCCGCCGCCGTTGACTATGGCCACCTGGAGTCCCGCCTTCGCGGCTGCGGCTATCTCCGCCGCGGCCTTGTTGAGGCTCTTTTCATCTATGCCCTTTCCTTCCGGGCCGCCCAGACTTTCGCCGCTGAGCTTGAGCAATACTCTTCTGTACATCAGTGTCGCTTTTTTAAGAGAGAAACAAAATTATCGGAAAAATATGAAACTTGCAAGAAAGTGCCTATATTTGCAGACGCATTCAAACCGAAATTGATAAATTTTTACTGAAATGTTCATATTCAATTCCTCCATCGGAAAGAAATTCATCCAGAGCGTGAGCGGCGCGTTCCTCGTGATCTTCCTCCTTCTCCACGCCACCATCAACTTCTTCTCAGTGATCGACAGCTTCACCGGCAAGTACGGCGTCGTGGCGGTTGACGACAAGCTCTTCACCGCGGGCGACGGCCTCTTCAAGCTCGGCTGCGACTTCATGTCCACCCCCGTCATCAGCATCATGGTGCCCGTCCTCGCCCTCGGCTTCGTCGTGCACATCTTCTACGGAGTGTGGCTTACATTCATTAATATGCGCGCACGCGGAGGTTACAAGCGCTACGAGGTCTCCAGCAAGGCTGCCGCGGACTCCTGGTCCTCCAAGAACATGCTCGTCCTCGGTCTCGTTGTGATCGGCTTCATCTGCTTCCACCTTACGCAGTTCTGGGCCCATATGCAGATGCCCGAGCTCCTGAAGATCGCCCCCCAGCTCTATGAGGACAACCCTTACTTCCTCCTGAACAACTATTTCGGCCACTGGTGGGTGCTCGTGCTCTACCTCGCCTGGTTCGTCGCACTGTGGTTCCATCTCACCCACGGCTTCTGGAGCATGTTCCAGACCGTCGGCTGGAACGGCCAGACCTGGTTCAAGAGAGTGAAGGTCATCGGCATCATCGTCGCCACCCTCATCTGCGTGGTCTTCGCGCTCGTCGGCATCAACGCCTTCTGGCAGGCCAACTTTGTCGCATAAGGCAGATAAATTTGTTGAAAATATATTTTTTGTGTACCTTTGCGGTCCCTATTTTGTGTAGGGATCGCAATTTTTTAATATTAACTAATTAAAGATCAAGACAGTGGACACACAAAGCTACAAGACAGTATCGCTCAACAAGGCGACTGTAAACAAGGAGTGGGTCGTCATTGACGCAACGGATCTTGCACTTGGTCGTCTGGCCTCCAGGGTCGCTCTTGTCCTCCGCGGCAAGAACAAGCCCGGCTTCACCCCCAACGTCGACTGCGGTGACAACGTCATCGTGATCAACGCCGAGAAGGTGGCCCTCAAAGGCAACAAGATGACCGGTCGCGTGTACTCCAGCTATTCCGGTTTCCCGGGAGGCCAGAAGTTCATCACGCCCAAGGAGATCCTCGCGAAGAGACCCGCCGAACTGGTCCGGAGAGCTGTTAAGGGTATGCTCCCCAAGACCCGTCTTGGTGACAAGATCCTCGGCAACCTGCACGTCTATGCAGGACCTGAGCATCCTCATCAGGCACAGAACCCTAGAGTTATTAAGTTGGACGAAATTTAAACAGAGCAAATGGAACAGATTCACGCCCTTGGAAGACGTAAAGCAGCTGTAGCTCGCGTTTATCTCGCAGCAGGAAAAGGTGACATCGTTATCAACGACCGCGCTCTCGACGGCTATTTCGCCGAGGAGTCCCTCCGTTATATCGTGAACCAGCCTTTCTCCGTTACCGGCACCGAAGGCCAGTTTGACGTGAAGGTCACCGTCGTAGGCGGCGGCATCAAAGGTCAGGCTGAGGCCATCAGGCTCGGTATCGCCCGCGCCCTGTGTGAGGCCGATAAGGAGGCATATCGTTCTACTCTCAAGGCAGCCGGATTCCTCACCCGCGACGCTCGCGAGGTCGAGAGAAAGAAGCCCGGTCAGCCTGGTGCACGTAGACGCTTCCAGTTCAGCAAACGTTAATTCACTACACATCACTGTTTTACATTCGCACAGTCAGGTAAGACAAATCTTGGGACCTCCGGAAGGATGCGAATCCCACCGGGCTGCCTGAAGATTGCCGGACTGCGGAAAAGACCGGAGACTGACAAGGTCACTACTCGGGTCTTGATGAAAAGAGAAACAAAAAAACAAACAAAACAATGTCAAGAACAAATTTCCAGGAATTGCTTGATGCAGGCGTTCACTTCGGCCATCTCGCCAGAAAGTGGAACCCTAAAATGGCTCCGTACATCTTCGACCAGAAGAACGGCATCCATATCATTGACCTGCACAAGACCATCGTCAAGGTTGACGAGGCTGCCGAGATCATGAAAGAGCTTGCAAAGTCAGGCCGCAAGATCCTCTTCGTAGCCACCAAGAAGCAGGCTAAGGACATCGTCTTGGAGAAGGCAACTGCAGTGAACATGCCTTCAATCACCGAGAGATGGGCCGGCGGCATGCTCACCAACTTCCCCACCATCCGCAAGGCCATCAAGAAGATGAGCACCATCGACAAGATGAAGGAGGACGGCACTTTCGAGAAGCTCGCCAAGAGAGAGCGTCTCCAGGTCGACCGTCAGAGAGCAAAGCTTGAGAAGAACCTCGGCTCCATCAGGGACATGAGCCGTCTTCCCTCAGCACTTTTCGTTATAGACGTCCAGAAGGAGGCCAATGCCGTCAAGGAGGCAAACCGTCTCAACATTCCGGTTTTCGCTATGGTTGATACTTGTTGCGATCCCACACCGATTGATTATGTGATTCCGGCTAATGATGACGCTACAAAGTCCATCGAGTGCATCATGAATGTACTTTGCAAGGCCATCCAGGAAGGACTCGACGAAAGAAAGCTCGAGAAGGACAAGGAAGCCTCCGAGGAGGAGGAAGCTGTAAAGGTGACCGGCAAGAAGCTCCGCGCCCGCAGAGGTGCCCAGCAGGTCGATGTCGAGGAGGCAGCCGAGGAGGCCGCTCCCGCCGAGGCAGCCGAATAAAACTCTCTGTTTAACCATAATACTGAACAATTATGCAGATTTCAGCAGCAGACGTAATGAAATTGCGCAAGATGACCAGCGCCGGCATGATGGATTGCAAGAAGGCTCTCACCGAGGCCGAAGGCGATTTCAACAAGGCTATGGACATCATCCGCGAGAAAGGCAAGCTCGTCGCAGCCAAGAGAGCTGACCGCGAGACTTCCGAGGGAGCAGTCAAGGCCCGTATCGAGGGTGGCAAGGGTATCCTTGTGTGCCTCGGTTGCGAGACCGACTTCGTCTCCCGCAATGAGGCTTTCCAGGCCCTCGCAGAGGCTATCGCCGACGCCGCCATCGCAGCCTGCCCCGCAGACCTCGAAGGTCTCAAGGCTTGCAAGATGGCTGACGGCAGGACCGTCGAGGAGGCCGTCGAGGAGCAGACCGGAAAGACCGGTGAGAAGCATGTCGTCGCTTACTACGCCTTCGTCGAGGCTCCTTTCGTGAAGGAGTACATCCACAAGGTGAACGGAAAGCTCGGCGCTCTCGTCGGCTTCAACAAGGAGGTTTCCGAGGATGTCGCGAAGGGTATGGCGATGCAGGTCGCTTCGATGAACCCTGTGGCCATCAGCGCAGCGGACTGCCCTCAGGAGGTCATCGACAACGAGCTCAAGGTCGCTACCGAGAAGACCAAGGAGGAGCTTGTCAAGAAGGCCGTCGATGCAGCCCTCTCAAAGGCCGGCATCAACCCCGCCCACGTTGACAGCGAGGCTCACATCGAGTCCAACACCGCCAAGGGTTGGCTCACTGCCGAGCAGGCTGACAAGGCTCGCGAGATCATCAAGACCGTAGGTGAGGAGAAGGCCGCGAACCTTCCCGCCCAGATGGTCGAGAACATCGCGAAGGGCCGTCTCCAGAAGTTCTTCAAGGAGCGCACCCTCGAGGAGCAGGAGTACACGATGGCTGATGACAAGAAGACCTGCAAGCAGGTCCTCGCCGCCGCCGACAAGGAGGCAAAGGTCGTCGCTTTCAAGAGATTCTCCCTCAACGACTAATTTTAAATCAATTTATATCACAAACCGCGGTCCGAAAGGGTCGCGGTTTGTTTTTTTTGTTTATATTTGTAGTTACAGCGACAACGCACAGCAATTTACCAACATATTATTAATCAAAAGCGAGAGTATTTATGAAAAGATTAGCACTCTTCATCGCTTGCATGCTCTGTGCAAGCCTGGCGTTTGCTCAAGTCTCCACGGTCAAGGGAACCGTCATCGAAGAGGACGGCACCCCTGTCATCGGAGCTTCTGTATTCGCCCTGGGTACCTCGGTGGGCACGGTTACCGACATCGACGGTAACTTCACCCTCTCCGGCATCCCTTCTACAGCAAAGAAACTTGTCGTTTCCTGCATCGGTATGACTTCCCAGGAAGTCAACATCGAGCCGACCGTCACGGTCGTCCTCTATCCTGATGCGGAAGCCCTGGAAGAGGCGGTGGTCTCCATCGCTTACGGCGCCGCCAAGAGGTCGTCCCTCACCGGAGCCGTCACTTCCGTCACCTCCGACAAGCTCGAGACCCGTCCGACATCCAGCGTCACCTCCGCCCTCGAGGGTACCGTGGCCGGTGTCCAGGTCAACAACACTTACGGTGCCCCGGGATCGTCCCCTAGCATCCGCATCCGTGGTATCGGTACCGTAAACGGCTCGACTTCACCTCTTTACGTGATCGACGGCGTGCCTTTCGGAGGCAACATCACCGACCTCAACCCCGCTGACATCGAGAGCCTCACCGTCCTCAAGGACGCCGCTTCCGCCGCACTTTACGGAAACCGCGCTTCGAACGGTGTCATCCTTATCACCACCAAGCAGGGCAAGGCAGGCAGGATCTCCGTCAACTTCGACGTCAAGCAGGGTGTCTATGAGAGAGGTATCAAGGAGTACGAGCTCGCCAACACCACAGAGTTTATGGAGCTCGAGTGGCAGAACCTCAGAAACTTCCGTATGTCCTCCGTGGGTGAGGATGCCGCCACCGCGGCCGCTTACGCAAGCGAGAACCTCATCACCGACATGCTCTATCTCAACATCTATGACAAGGCCGACAACGCTCTCTTCACTTCCGACGGAAAGCTCGTCAGTGACGCCAACATCCTCAGCGGCTACCTCGACGACCTCGACTGGTACGAGCAGGGCATCCGCAAGGGATACCGCCAGGAGTACAGCCTCAGCGCCAGCGCCGGTACCGACAAGAGCGACTACTACTTCTCCTTCGGCTACCTCGACGAGAACGGATACGTGACCAACTCCGGCTTCGACCGCTTCACCGCCCGCACCGCCGTCAACGTCAAGCCCACCAAGTGGTTCAAGACCGGTCTCACCCTCTCAGGCAGCCACCAGAACTACGAAAACACCAACGGTGACTCCTCCAGCAGCTACACCAACCTCTTCATGTACGCCCGTCAGATAGCTCCTATCTATCCCGTACATCTCCACAACCCTCTGACCGGAGAGTATGCCCTTGACGCCTCCGGCAACAAGCAGTACGACGGAGGTTACTACACCGCCGAGGACGGCACCATCTATTCCACCCGCAACCAGTATGTCGACCGCCACGTCCTCTGGGAGAACGAGCTCAACTACGACGTTGACGTGCGCAACACCCTCGAGGGTGTCGCCTATGCCGACTTCTATTTCCTCAACGACTTCACCTTCACCGTGAAGGGCGACCTCAACGTCCGCACCGCCGACAACCGCACCTACTCCAACGCCGTCATCGGTGACGGAAAGGGCAACAGCGGTCGCGGCAGCGAGACTTCCTACATCTACAAGAACTACACTTTCCAGCAGCAGCTCAGGTGGAACCACCAGTTCGGCGACCACGGTCTCAACGCCCTCCTCGGCCACGAGAACTATTCGTACAACTATCAGTACGAGTACGGTTACAAGACCAATCAGGTGTTCCCCGGCTCCGGCAACTTCACCAACCTCACCGAAATCACCTCCCTGTCCGGCTACGGCGCAAACTACCGCACCGAGAGCTACCTCTCACGCGTCCGCTACAACTATCAGGACAAGTACAACGTGGAGGCTTCCTTCCGTCGTGACGGATCTTCCCGCTTCTCCAAGCAGTCCAGATGGGGTAACTTCTGGTCAGTGGGCGCCAACTGGATGGTCTCCAAGGAGGCGTTCATGCAGGATGTAGCCTGGGTCAATTCGCTCAAGCTCCGCGCCGACTACGGCGAAGTGGGTAACGACGCCGGCGCAGGCTACTACGGCTATATGGCCCTCTACACCTCCAACCATCACAACAACCTCGGCGCTTACTACGTGTCCCAGCTCTCCAACGACGAGCTCAAGTGGGAGACCGGTCAGTCCTGGGGCGTGGGTATCGAGTCGAGACTCTTCGACCGCCTCACCCTCAACGTCGATTACTATGACAAGCGCAACAAGGACCTCATCTTCGACGTCTATCAGCCGCTTTCCGCAGGTGCGACCGCTTCCGGCTCCGCCGAGTCCACCGTCACCAAGAACATCGGTATAATGTCCAACCACGGTTTCGAGATCGAGGCTGACCTCGACCTCGTCCGCACCAAGGACTGGAGAGTGAACATCGGCGCCAACGCCACCTTCAACCGCAACAAGGTCGTCAAGCTCCCTGAGCAGAACAAGGACGGTATCATCAACGGCACCAAGAAGATCATGGAAGGAATGGACATCTACTCCTACTACCTCTACACCTTCGTGGGCGTCGACCAGATGACCGGTCAGTCGATGTACAAGTTCAATAACGAGGACTACTACATCACCAGCGACAACACCGCGGACGGCACCGTCCTCGCCGGTACCCCCGAGGATGAGGACGGCAACTCCAACAAGCTTATGGAGGAAGGCAACTACTACCTCATCAACGGCGAGTACTATGTCAACAACACTTCCTACGCTCTGAAGGAGTTCCACGGCTCTGCAAGCCCGAAGGTTTACGGCAGCTTCTCCCTCAACGCTTCCTGGAAGTCCTTCAGCCTCTCCACCATCTTCACCTATTCGCTCGGCGGACTGGTGTATGACTCGGTCTATGCAGGCCTGCTCGGCGCCGGCGGCACCCCGTCCAGCATCCACAAGGACGCCCTCAATTCGTGGAACGGCGTTCCCGCCGGAATGACCGAGACCTCCGCTGACCGCATCGATCCCAACGGATACCCGGAGTTCAACTACCACACCAACACCTACAACAACGGTACTTCCTCACGCTGGCTCGTGAGCGGCAACTATCTCGTCTTCAAGAACCTCGCGTTCAGCTACCAGCTCCCCAAGAGCTTCGTCAGGTCTCTCGACATGCAGGGCATCACCGTCAGCGTCGCCTGCGAGAACCTCTTCACCAAGACCGCCCGTCAAGGTATGAACCCTCAGTACAGCTTCTCCGGCACCCAGTCCAACGCCCTCGTCACTCCTAGGGTCGTCACCGGTGCAGTCAGCTTCAGATTCTAATCCATAAAAAGTACGAGTTATGAAAAAGAATATATTTTTAAGCATCGTTCTCGCTTCTGCGGCTCTGATCGCAGTCTCCTGCTCCGATGAATATCTCGACACCGCTCCGGAGTCATCGACTTCGCCTGCAACCATCTTTGAGACCACAGAGAACGCCGAGCTCGCCATCAACGGACTCTCCCGTATGATGACCGTGCAGTATCTCAGCTCGCAGGGATTCAACGGCGAAGGCACCATCAAGACCTGGTACGGCAACTATCCCGGAAACGACTTCCAGAAGTGCAACCTCACCGGCTGGTCCTCCATCATCAACAGCGAATATCACGAGAGACCCACGTCAGTCTATGACTACTATCCCTGGTATTACTATTACAAGCTCATCGGCAACGCCAACCAGGTGCTCGCCAACATCGACGATGCCGAAGGCGCCGACAGCGACAAGGCTTTCCTCAAGGCTCAGGCGCTCGTCTTCAGGGCTTACTCGTTCTTTATGATCTCCCAGCTGTACTGCCACCGCTGGAGCGACTCCAAGGGGTCCGATCCCGGCATCGTGCTCCGCATTGACACCAGCACCGGCGACCAGGCCCTCTCGACTCTTGCCGAGACCTATGCCCAGATCTACGCCGACCTCGACGAGGCCATCTCTCTGTTCAACTCGACTTCCCGCGACAGAAACTACTTCTACGAGGCCAACATCGACGTCGCTTACGCAGTCTATGCCCGCGCCGCCATCACCCGTCAGGACTGGTCCAACGCCGCAAAGTATGCGCAGCTCGCCCGCAAGGACTACAAGATCATGAGCGACTCGGAGTATCATCAGGGCTTCAACGAGCCCAACGACGAGTGGATCTGGGGCGTATATGAGTCCTCCGACCAGACCATCTACTACTACTCCTTCTTCGCTTATCAGGGAGCCAACTCCTCCGCGTCCATCTGCCGCAGCTATCCTACCGCCATCAGCAAGGAGCTCATCGACCAGATCCCGGCCACCGACAGCCGCCGCGACCTTTATCTCGTGCCTACAGCCGCCGAGGTGAGTGAGTCCAAGTTCACCAAGACCACCGGCCGCAGCACCGGCACCCTCTACAAGAGAGCGTTCGCGACCTACGGCGACAAGCTCTACAGCACCAGCTACGTGTTCCAGTACATGCAGTTCAAGCTCCTCGCCTCCTTCATGCCCGGTGGCGGTTCGTTCAGCCTCTTCCGCGCCGCAGAGATGTACTACATCGAGGCTGAGGCCCAGTGCCAGCTCGGCAACGACGGCGCCGCCCAGAGCATCCTCAACGAGATCGTCCCCAAGTACGACTCCGCTTACAAGTGCTCTCTGACCGGCTCCGCCCTTCTCGAGGAAGTCAAGCTCTATCGCAAGTTTGACCTCTGGGGCGAGGGATTCGACTGGTTCGACTACAAGAGATGGGGCGAGTCCATCAGCCGCAAGTCCATTGCCGACGGCGGCAGCTTCCACTCTTCGTTCGCAGTGACCATCGGCCCTTCCGAGAAGAACCAGTGGACCTGGGCCATCCCCAACAAGGAGACCGACTACAACACCCTTATCGACTAAAAGAGAGGTACTTCATAAAAAGAAAACCGCGATCATTTCGCGGTTTTCTTTTTTATTTCCAGATAAGCGGCGCCGCAGAAAAGCAGCAGCAACACGCTCCCGAGGACCATGCAGAGAATGGAGGAAAGGCCCAGCCGTTCGAGCCCGCGGTAGCCAATGAAAAGGACTGCGGCGAGGGCGGCGAAAATCCCGATTGCCTTGAGGTCGTAACTGATGGGGTATTTTTTCTGCCCGATGAAGAAGCTCAGCAGCATTGCCACCCCGTAGCCGGCGAATCCGCCCCAGGCGCACGCCCAGAAGCCGATGCGGGGGACGAGCAGGACGTTGACGAGTATCATCACGGCGGCGCCTATGGCGCTCATTATGGCTCCCCAGTGCGTCTGGTCGGAGAGCTTGTACCAGAAGGAAAGGTTGAAATAGACGCCCATGAATATCTCCGCCATCATAACGATGGGGATGACCCCGAGCCCCTCCCAGTATCCCGGCTGGATGAGGTGTCGCAGCAGCGGCATATACACCACCACCGCGAGGAATGCCAGCAGAGTGAAGATGATGAAGTACTTCATCCCGTCGGCGAGGGTCTGCGGGTTGTCCTTGTCGCGGCTCCCGTTGAAGACTATCGGCTCGTACGCGTAGCGGAACGCCTGCGTCAGCAGCGACATTATCATCGCGATCTTGACGCAAGCGCCGTAGATGCCCAGCTGGACCTTGCCCTCCTGCCCCGGCATAAGGTAGGGGAAGAGGATCTTGTCCGCCACCTGGTTGAGGATCCCCACGAGGCTCAGCAGCAGCAGGGGCCAGGTGTAGCGCAGCATCCTCCTGGCGAGGTCCTTGTCAAAGCCGAGCGAGAGACCCTTGAGCTCCTTTCCGAATCCCAGGAACACGCAGCTCGTGCAGATGAGGTTGACGAAGAAAATCAGCCCCACGCCGTAGTCGAAGTGCACGTACATCCGCTCCAGGGCGGGGAAGCGCCCGAACAGATGCGGCATCACTAGGAATATGAAGAGGTTCAGAAGGACGTTGGGAATGATGAACGCGAACTTGAGCGCCATGAATTTCACGGGTCTGCGGGTGAGTCTGAGGCGCGAGAACATTATCGCCTGGAAGGCGTCGAACGCGACGATGACCGCCATGCATCCCACGTACTCGGGGTGCGCGGAGTATCCCATCGCGCCGGAAATGGGCCCCAGAAGGCAAAGGACAATCGCGATGAAAGCGAGGGCCACGCCGCCCACCATCCGCAGGGTCGTACCGTAAACCTTCTCGGAGTCTTCGCCCTCCCTGTTGGAGAATCTGAAGAGGGTGGTCTCCATCCCGAAGGTCAGAAGGGCGAGGAACAGGGCGGTGTAGGCGTAGAGGTTGGTCACGATGCCGTAGCCGCCGCTCTCAGCCGCGATCTTGTAGGTGTATATGGGTACGAGAAGGTAGTTCAGGAACCTTCCCACTATGCTGCTCAGGCCGTAGATGGCCGTGTCCTTTACGAGAGATTTGAGATTCATGGTGCAAATATAACAAAACCGCCCGCGTTTCACAACGCGGTCGGAATGCAATTCGAACCTAAAATTTTACCTATGAAAAAACTATTCGGTTACTGTAAATTGCAACGACTGTGCCATAGGAAAATTTTTTTTCAAAAGTTGAATCATTTATTCTGCCTGAGGCTTGGAGGCCTCGTCGAGGGTTATCTTTATGATGCGCACGGGATTGAGGGGACGGTCGCGCTGGTCGGTGGCGACGGACGCGATCTGGTCGATGACATTAAGTCCTTCGACCGTCTCTCCAAACACGGTGTAGTCTCCGTCGAGACCCGCGCAGGCCATGGCGTTCTGCACGATGTAGAACTGCGAGCCGGAGGACTCCTTAAGAGGGTTGGCTGCGTCACCCTTGCGGGCGGCGGCGAGAGCGCCCTTCTTGTGCGTGTACTCGGGCACGAACTCGGCGGGCACGTTGTAGCCCGGGCCGCCGGTACCCCACTGCGCCACCTTGGAGGTGTCCTTGGAGAACGGGTCTCCCGCCTGTACCATAAATCCGTCGATTACTCTGTGGAAGAGGATGCCGTCATAGAATCCGGACAGGGCGAGCTTCGCGAAATTCTCGCGATGCTTGGGGGTCTTGGAATAGAGTTTCACTTTGATGGTGCCGAGGTTCGTGACGATGTCGAACACGGGCTCTTCGGGGAGGAGTGCGATTGTTGCCATTGCTTCCTGCTGTTTTTGCTGCATTGCAACCTGCTCGAGGGAGTCGAGGCGGGCCTTCTCGGCGGCTTCGGCTTCAGCCTTCTTTTGGGCGTTTCCGCCGCAACTTGCGGCGAGAAGGGCGGCCGCTGCGATGCAGACGGTGATGATAATGTTTCTTTTCATTTGTTATAAGATTTTAATCGAGTTTGCGGTAGTTGTATCCCATCGCGTCGAGTATGGGCAGCTCGTGGTCGCGCAGCTTGCCAACGAACCCTGCGTAATCCTTGTTTTCGGGCCTGCACCACTGCACTTCGCTGAGGGCCAGCATCCTCGGCAGCAGCATATATTCGAGATGCTCCGGGGTCTGGATGTATTCGGTCCAGAGGTTCGCCTGCACGCCGAGGATATGATTCTCCGCCCCTTCGGGCATCCCCTCCATCGGCTCGTAGCCGTAGATTTTCTCCAGGGGGACGAATCCTCCGATGCCGACGGGCTCCTTCTCCGTGTCCTTTGACTGCATATAGTCGAAATAGCAGTAGGTGGTGGGGGTCATTATCGCGTCGAATCCGAGGCTCGCGGCCTTGATGCCGCCGTCGACGCCCCTCCAGGACATCACGGTGGCGCCCGGAGCGAGCTCGCCCTCAAGGATCTCGTCCCAGCCGATTATCTTCTTGCCCTTGGTGGCGAGGAAGGCCTGGATGCGTGAGGTGACGTAGCACTGCAGATACTGCTCAGCCGTGAAATTCTCGTCGTCCTTGAGTCCCAGCTCAGCGATTTTTGCCTGACACTCGGGGCAGTTTTCCCATTCGGTCTTGGGGCACTCGTCCCCGCCGATGTGGATGTATTCCGAAGGGAAGAGCTCCGCGATCTCCTCCAGCACGCCCTCGAGGAACGTGAATGTCTCTTCCTTGCCCACGCACAGCACCTGGTCGGAGACGCCCCATTTGTGCCAGGCCTCGTACGGGCCGCCGGTGCAGCCGAGCTCGGGATAGGCG
>R15__coassemble_1309_pt1 | contig 12870 bp, 12 predicted proteins | sample R15__metabat2_low_PE_040 | metagenome-assembled genome bin R15
AGCGGCGGACACGTTCCGCGCGGCGGCGGTGGAGCAGCTCCAGATCTGGGCAGACAGGGCGGGCGTGGACATCGTCAAGCAGTCGATGGGGTCCGATCCCGCATCGGTCGCGTTCGACACGGTCAAGGCGGCCGTAGCGCGCGGAGCCGACGTCGCCATCATCGACACGGCGGGGCGCCTTCACAACAGGGTGGACCTGATGAACGAGCTGACCAAAATCCGCAACGTTATGCGCAAGGTCGTCCCCGACGCCCCGCACGACGTGCTCCTGGTGCTGGACGGCTCCACCGGACAGAACGCCTTCCAGCAGGCGAAGGAGTTCTCGAGGGCGACGGACGTTACCTCGCTTGCCGTCACCAAGCTCGACGGCTCCGCCAAGGGAGGCGTCGTCATCGGCATAGTGGACCAGTTTGGGATACCCATAAAGTTCATCGGCACAGGAGAGGGCAAGGATGACCTCAAAGTGTTTGACAGAAAGGAGTTTGTGACAAATCTTTTCACTCCTGACGACTTGAAGAAATAAAAACGTATACAACGATATGAAGCTTTCTTACAATTGGCTCAAGGATTATCTTGAGTTTGACCTTACTCCGGTCCAGGTGGCCGACGCGATGACCGCAATCGGCATCGAAGTGGATTCAGTAGAAGAGCAGGAGGAGATCCCCGGAGGTCTCGCGGGAGTCGTGGTGGCCCACGTCCTGGAGTGCGAGGCTCACCCCGATTCGGACCATCTCCACATAACGAAGGTTGACGCCGGCCAGGGCGAGCCCGTCACCGTCGTCTGCGGCGCCCCCAACGTCGCCGCCGGCCAGAAGGTGCTCTTCGCCACCATCGGCACCGTCCTTCCCGGAGACTTCAAGATCAAGAAGTCCAAGATCCGCGGAGTGGAGTCCTTCGGAATGATATGCGCCGCCGACGAGCTCGGCATCGGCGAGGACCACTCCGGCATTATGGTGCTCGAGCCCGAGGCTGTCGTGGGCACCCCCGCCAAGGACTATCTGCACCTCAAGACCGAGGCTGTCATCGAGTACGAGATCACCGCAAACAGGGTTGACGCGGCCTCCCATATCGGCGTTGCGCGCGACCTGTACGCGTATCTCAAGCTCAACGGCCTCCCCTGCGCTTTCCATATGCCCGACGTGTCAGCGTTCGCCGAAGGCGAAGGCGAAGGATTCAAGGTTGACCTGCAGGACCCGAGCGGCGCACCCCGCTACAGCGGCATCACCATCAAGGGCGTGAAGGTCGGACCTTCCCCCGAATGGTTGCAGAAGAAACTCGTCTCCATCGGCCAGCACCCCATAAACAACATCGTTGACATCTCCAACTTCGTGCTCTTCGAGGTCGGTCAGCCGCTTCATACCTTCGACGCGGCCAAGATCGATGGTGGCACCGTCATTGTCCGCCGCGCCCTCAGCGGCGAGCCCATCAGGACCCTCGACGGAGTTGAGCGCAAGCTGTGCGAGCGTGATATGGTGATAGCCAATGCCAACGGTCCGATGTGCATCGCTGGCGTGTTCGGAGGAGAGGATTCCGGCGTGACGGAAAGCACCGTCGACGTGTTTGTCGAGAGCGCATATTTCGATCCCGGCTCCATTCGCAAGACCGCGAAGAGCCAGACCCTCCAGACCGACGCTTCCTTCCGCTACGAGAGAGGCGCCGACCCCGAGGCCGTGCCGTTCGCGCTGAGGCGCGCAGCCCTTCTCATTCAGGAGCTGGCGGGCGGCGTCATCGTCGGTAAGGTCCGGGAGGAGTATCCCGAGAAGATAGAGAAGGCCCGCATCGACCTCGACTATGACCGCATCGAGCGTTTCATCGGAAAGAAGATAGGCCACGACACCATAGAGAGCATCCTCGAAGCCCTGTGCTACGAGTTTGTCGAGAAAAGGGAGGGGGGCGCTCTTGTCGCCGCGCCTTCTTATATGATAGACGTGAAGAGGGAGTGCGACGTGGTGGAGGAGATCCTTCGCATCTACGGATACAACAACATCGACCTTCCCGTACATATGAAGATGTCCGTCTGCGCCACCCCTTCGCCCGACCCCGAGGCCGTGCGCAACTCCATCTCCAACTTCCTCGCCGCCAACGGATTCGTCGAGATAATGAACAATTCCCTCACCAAGGGAGAATATTATGACAAGCTCTCGACCTTCCCCGCCGAAAGGTGCGCGCACGTCGTGAACCCCCTGAGCCAGGACCTCAACGTGATGAGGCAGACCCTCGTGCTCGGCGCCCTCGAAGTCGCCGCGTACAACCTCAACCGCCAGATCGGGTCCCTCAAGACATTCGAGTACGGCTCTGTCTATCAGAGACTTCCTGAGGTGGAAGGCACCACTCTCAAGGGTTATGAAGAGCATCAGTGCTTCACGCTTATGATGACCGGCACCCCGGAGAAGGCTTGGAGGAACGAGGCTCAGAAGAGCAATTTCTTCATCCTCAAGGGCTATGTCGAGCTGCTGCTCCGCAGGTTCGGTGCCGACCTCTATCAGATGAGGTGCGATGCCGCTCCCGCTGACATCTACTCCGAAGGAATGTCCTACAGCCTCCCGGGAGGCCAGGGCAAGCACCTTCTCACGGTCGGCTGCGTCAATCCCGCCCTCGCGAGGAAGTTCGGCGTCAAGCAGCCCGTCTTCGTCGCCGAAATCGTCTGGCCGACCCTTTTCGAGCTCATCAAGAGAAACAAGGTCGCCTTCAAGGAGCTCCCGAAGTTCCCCGAAGTCAGGCGCGACTTCGCTCTTCTGCTTGACGAGAGCGTCAAGTATTCCGACCTCCAGGCAAGTGCCCAGAGGGCGGCGAAGAAGCTTCTCAAGCAGGTTTCCCTGTTCGACGTCTACCGCGGCGACAAGATTCCTGCCGGCAAGAAGCAGTACGCCCTGAGCTTCGTGCTCCAGGATATGGAGAAGACCCTGACCGACGCTGACGTCGAGAGGGTGATGGCCAAGCTCCTTTCGACATTCACCAACGAGTACGGCGCAGTCCTGAGATAGACTCTATGCGCAGGCTCTTCGGACATATCCTCATCCTGCTGATGACAGTCTCGGCCCTGATCTCCTGCGACAGGGGAGGCCGTATCATACCCAGGTCCAAGCTGTCGTATATCTTTGCGGAGATGTTCGTCGCCGACGCCTGGCTTCAGACGCAGGGACCGGACGTGAGAAAGAAGGCTGACACTACCGCCTTCTACGAGCCTATATTCAAGTCGTACGGATATACGACCAAGGACTACATCGCCACGGTCGAGCATTATCTCGAGGATCCGGACAGGTTTTCGCGCATAGTCAAGAAGACGCACGAGATGCTCTCAGCCGAGCTCGATGCGGCCCAGAAAGAAAAGACCGCCTACTCTCAGATGATCCAGAGGAGGAGCCGCATCGTGGATCACGTCTTCCTTGTGTATTCGTCCTTGCTGGACGAGCCGTCGTTCACGGACAGGGTTGACATACAGGTGGATACGACAGGCTTCTATCTGCCCAGAAGAGTCCTGGGTGACACCCTCTACCGGGGCCCCGGGATGATAGTGAGAGCGGATACGCTTCTTTTGCAGAAAGCTGATTCTCTGGCCGTGGAGGGCCTTGTGGAGCAATGATGAGGGAAACTCTGGTATTCGGCCCCATCAGGAGCCGCCGCCTCGGACAGTCACTCGGGATAAATGTCCTGCCTCAGAATGGCAAGATATGCAATTTTGACTGCATCTATTGCGAGTGTGGCTGGAATGCGGACGGACGCGGCGACACTTCTCTTCCTTCCGCCGCGGACCTTCGCGCAGCGCTTGAAAGCAAGCTCGCCTCCTGCCTTGCAGAAGGCATCGCCATAGACTCCATAACTTTCTCCGGCGACGGAGAGCCTACGCTCAATCCGGAGTTCCCGCAGATGGTGGATGAAGTCATCTCATTGAGGGACAAGTACTTCCCCAAGGCGAAGGTGAGCGTCCTGTCGAACGCCACGATGGTTTCGAAGGATGAAGTTTTCCAGGCTCTCAGGAAAGTTGACAACCCCATTCTCAAGCTCGACGCGCCGACATCTGACCTCGCCTCCCGCATCAACCGTCCCGCCCCGGGATATGACCCCCTGAAGATTGCGGAGGCGCTGAAGCGTTTCGACGGGGATTTCGTGCTGCAGACGATGTTCCTTTGCAGCGCGGACTTCGACTCCTCCTCTGAGGAGGTGCTCGGCCCCTGGATGGACATCGTGCGCTCTTTGCGTCCCCGCAAGGTGATGGTCTATACCGTTGACCGTCCCGCTCCGATGCAGGGGCTGCAGAAATTCACCCCCGAGCAGATGCGTATCCTCGTGCAGCCCCTGCTGGGGGAAGGGTTCGATATACAGATAAACGGATAAAAACTATTGAATATGAGCAATTTGTGTCAAAAGTACGGTTACACTCCCGACAGGGACAAGATAGACGATGCTCTCAAGATCATTGCCGCCAATCTTGAAAATGTCATCTCACCGGAAGTCCTGAAGGACTGTTTCTCGATGATGGACGTCACTACGCTGCACACCGAGGATACCATAAAGTCAGTCTGCAAGATGGTGGACAAGGTCAATTCTCTTGCGAAGGATTATCCCTCCTACCCCCTTCCTGCATCGGTATGCGTTTTCCCCAATTTCGCCGGCACAGTCGCGGCGAGGAGAAATGACCCCGGGCTTCACGTCACCACGGTCTCAAGCTGCTTCCCTTCGGCGCAGAGCTTTTTGGAAGTGAAGGTGAGGGAGTGCGAGCTCGCGGTCGAGGGCGGTGCTGACGAAGTGGATATCGTGCTGGCTCTCAATAGTTTCCTCGCAGGTGACTACGAGGCTGCGTCCAATGAGATACGCTCGATGAAGGCTGCGATAGACAGAAAGGCCGCAGAGGCAGGAAGGAAAGTCATCCTCAAGGTCATCCTCGAGACCGGCCTGCTTGTCAGTCCCGAAGCCATAGCCGAGGCTTCGTTCCTCGCGATGGAGGCGGGAGCCGACTTCATCAAGACTTCCACCGGAAAGGTGAGCGTCAATGCCACCCCTATGTCCGCTTACGTTATGTGCGAGTGCATAAAGGCATACTACAGGGCTACCGGCGTAAAGGTGGGTTTCAAGGCCGCCGGAGGCATATCCAACGCAATGGATGCCGTCTGCTATTATTCCATCGTCTCCACTGTGCTCGGCAAGGAATGGCTTGACAAGAAGTATTTCCGCTTCGGCGTGAGCCGCCTCGCGAACGCCCTTATGTCCGCCATCGAACAGAAGACAGTGACGGTTTTCTAGGCTCCTGTCAACCGAAAGTGTACATCCCGCAGGCTGTTTTTCCGTAAAACAGCCTGCTTTGTTTTAGCGGAAACTGCCCTGGACTACGCTCAGAGGCCGTTTTTTCAATTAAACGTTTGTTTTTTCTGAAAACGCCTCTTTATGCGTCACTTTGCATAGACAAAAATGACGCATAAATATGAGACATCTTCATCCGATTCTTCCCCTTTTGTCGGCTGCGGCTCTTCTCGCCGGCTGCTCTGACCCCGATGACCCCACTCCCGCAGTGGAGGAACTCCCCCTCTCGCACGAGATGATCGTGCTGGGAGAGAAACTCGACGACCCCTATTCGCTCGAGAACGTGCAGGCCGCCGTCTCCAGCATCTACCCTACCAAAGCGGGCAGGATAGCCCTCACGGCCACTGACATCTATGTCAGGTTTCTGCCCGCCGACGAGGATGAGTTTGACCGGCTCGTTTCGATGGGACTGCACCTGTCAGACCATCCTCTGGACTACAGGATAGTCCAGGACGGCGACTACTATCACGACCCTTCTCTCGACGAGGGACAGATCACCTGGCAGTATGCCGTGGTGAAGCCCACCTTCGTCTTTCCGGACGATATCCGCCGCGAGATCCTTGACGAGTGCTATATAGCTGATACCCAGACGGCTACGCGGTCCGATGACATAGACTGGTCTCTTGTCGAAAGGGAGGCGTTCCGCCTTAGCGGAAACGAAGGAATGCTCCCTCCCCCGACCAGGGCGGACGAGGCGGGAGTCAAGCCTTCCGGGCGTCTTACCATTGTCGACCCTTCCGTTTCGGACGAGCCGCAGGGCCTCGCCGGCGTGATGGTGTCGTGCAACACCTTCGTCAAGTTCGGCTACGCCTATACCGACGCCGACGGCTATTATGAGATGGACCGCGCCTTCACCACCGACGTGCATTATCGCATAGTCTTTCAGAACGAGAACGGATTCGGCATAGGACTCAACAAAATACTCGTACCGGCCTCGACTTCCACGATGGGCACGGCCGGCCCCGAGGGAGTGGACCTGACGGTCGATCCGTCCTCCGAGCGCAAGCTCTGGTGCAGGGCGGTCGTAAACAATGCCGCGTACGAGTATTTCGACAAATGCCGCGAAAGCTCCTTCACGATCGACACCCCTCCCGCGGACACCCGGATATGGATATTCCAGTCGATGGAGGACAGCGCCACTCCGATGCTCCAGCAGGGCACGCTGATAGACGGCACCGTCCTGGCGGACTTCCTCGGTAATTACAAGGAGTTGGTGAAGATGTTTCTTCCGGACATAATCCTGGGCGTCAAGGACTTGGAGGAATATTCGTCCATTTATGCCCAGACTGTCCACGAGCTGGCGCACGCAAGCCACTTCTCGCAGGTGGGCAAGGATTATTGGGCCAGGTACATATTCTATGTCCTCAGTTCCTTCATCCGTACGGGAGGCAGGATGTACGGCCTGGGCGAGGCGGAGGATGCCGGATATTGCGAAGTGGGGGAGATGTGGGGCTATTATATGCAGAACCGCCTCTACAAGGCCAGATACGGAGAGGATTCATACACGTTCGGCACGTCCTACTGGTTTTATCCGCATATATTCCTCTATCTGGACGAGAGAGGGTTGGACAGAGGGCGTATCTTCCAGGCTCTCAAGGAGTCCGTCAACAACAGAAATGCACTCCAGGAGGAGCTCGAAAGCCTGTATCCTGAGTTCAGTACCGTCATAGACCAGGCTTTCGAGAGATATTCCAACTAGAGAGACAAGAAAGATGAAAAGACTGATATACGTATTCTTCCTCCTTTCAGGCCTGCTGTCGGGCTCGCGCCTGTCCGGCCAGGAGATGTCCGTTTCCACAAATATGCTGGGTTATGCAGATTTTGGGACTTTTAATGTGGAGACGTCCTGGGGCTTCGCCCGTCATTGGACCGCCACTGCGGGACTCCGCTACGCGCCTTTCACCTTCCCCGGAAGGGAGGGCGTCGCGGATGCGATGCAGTCGCGTCAGAGAGCGGCTTCGCTGGGCGCCAGATTCTGGCCCTGGCACATCCACTCGGGTTGGTGGGTTTCCGGGAAAGCTCAATGGCAGGAGTTCAACAGGGGTGGCATCACTTCTGCCTCCACCTCTGAGGGCGACAGGTTCGGCACAGGCCTGGCAGGAGGCTATACGTATATGCTTTCGCCTCATTTCAATTTCGAGCTGGGCGCGGGGCTCTGGGCCGGGTATGAGTTATACACTACGTACGCCTGTCCCACCTGCGGCCGTATAGTGGACAGCGGGGAGAAGGTGTTTGTGCTCCCCAACGACTTGATATTGGGACTTGTATATGTGTTCTGACAGATTGTTCCTGCGAAGGGTGGCTTCAGTGGTGTGGACGGCCCTGTTGCTGCTGGCTTGCTCAGTAAAGGAGGACAGGGACGAGTGCCCCTGTTTCCTGACGCTGGATTTCGGCTCAGTGGCTTCAGAGGCCCTGATCTCCGAAGGCATCGACTCGATGAACGTGATGATATCCTCGGACGAGGTCCTGTGCGACTCGGTGTCCATCGGGCTTGCTGACGGAGTGAAGGAGTATAATGTAGGGGTGGCAAAGTCAGGGCTCGAAGTGCTCGTAGTGTGTGCGGGCTCAGGTTCGATTTCCGGCGAGAAGGGATTCAGAGTGGATGAGGGTGAGGATTATCCGCCGGTGTATCACTTCTACGAGTGTTTTGCATCGCTTGGAGAGGATAAGGTGTGTGCGGTCACCCTTCGCAGGGATTTCTGTATTCTTACGGTCTCGATAAAGACTTCATACACCCTGAAGGCCAGGGCTTTCAGAGTGACGGCAAGCGGCGGCACCGCAGGTCTGGACAGGACCGGGGAGCCTGCCGAAGGGCCTTTTCTCAGCGGACCTTTCACGTCCTCTGATGGGATGGCGTCGCTGCGGCTGCCCCGTCAGAGCCTTTCCTGTGCCGGGGACCTGTCCATCAGGGTCGAGTTTCTCTCGGGCGATGACGTGCTGACATTCCCGATAGGGGAGTATATCCTCGAGAGCGGGTACGACTGGCAGGCAGCGGACCTTGAGGACATCAGCGTCGAAATGGATTTCTCCACCTCGGGCGTCAGCTTCACCATCGACAAGTGGAAGAAGACCCTTTCCTTTGACATCACGATATGACAAGAGCCGGGCTGACCGCCCGGCTCTTTAATATGTGCGCGAGATGAGACTCGAAAAATGGAAATCGATGGAATTTTTATCCCGGAGGGGACTAGCCGGGAGGATGTGATGGCGAGGGACAGAGCCATCATGAATTTTTATGCGAAATGGAACTCCGAACATCCTCAGAAATGTATGTGGAATGACAATCTGCAGGATTATATTCACGTACGGTTCCTTTCCATGCAGGAAACCGCCGAAAAAGCTGCACGCCAATTCAATTCCACTCTTGCCGTGTTTCGGCTGACAGAACTTCTTACCAAGGCAAGAAAAGTTGGCGAAGTGCCGATTAAAAACGGCACCAAAAATCAGAAAAGATTTACAAGAATCTTAATAATGCAGTTGGACGATGTTAAGATGACTGTAGGTGTGTTGAAATCCGGCAGCAAGATACAGTATTGCATAACCTCGTTAAAATAAAAAGCCACTGACAAGCAGTGGCTAAGGGAGTGGGGCTCGAAACTGCAAAAGCAGAAAGGGTTGTCATCCCTTACGCGAATTCCCCATTGACAATGCAAAGGTACTGATTTATTTTCAATCCGCAATAATTCTGGCGTACTATCGCCAAAAATCGTGTCAGCGGAAGAAAATTATTTGCAAAATCGCAATCGTTTGTTTTTCAAACGATTGCGATTTGTTTTCGTGCGCGAGATGAGACTCGAACTCACACAGGTTTTACCCCACTAGCTCCTGAAACTAGCGCGTCTACCATTTCGCCACCCGCGCAAGTGGACTGCAAATATACGAAAACTTTCTGAATTGCAAGTCTCCGAAGTCAAAAATCACCATCCCCGTCGGATATTCTCGGCGATGCAGTGCGCAAGACGCGCCCTTGCCTCGACGCTCGCCCAGGCGGTGTGGGGAGAGAAGCGCAGCTTCTCCGGGTGGGAGGTGTGCAGAAGAGGGGAGTCAGCGCCGAGAGGCTCTCTGACATAGACGTCCAGCGCCGCGCCGCCGATGGCGTCTTCGTCAATGATTCGCGCGAGCGAAGATTCGTCGATGATGCCGCCCCGACCCATATTGACGATGAATGCGGTGGGCTTCATCAGCTTCAGCTCTTCGTATCCCACCAGCCCTTCCGTGCGAGCGTTCAGGGGCGCGTGCACGGAGATGACGTCCGACAGCGCCATTACCTTCCTGAGCGGCAGCGAAGGATATAAGGTGCAGTGCGAAGTGCCTGATGTCGAATAATATATGACTTTCATCCCGAATGCTTCCGCGATGCGCGCCACCTTGGAGCCGATGGCTCCCATCCCGATGATGCCCATAACTTTGCCGGTGAGCTCGTAGAAGGGCCGCGACACGTCTGTGAAGGTCGGGCCGGCCGAATATGCCCCGCTCTTGACCGCTCCGTCGAGATAAGGCCCGTTCCCGGCGAGGGAGAGGATGTGCATGAACGTCTCCTGCGCTACCGAGTCGGTCGAGTAACCGGCCACGTTGCGCACGGGGATCCCTCTCGCAGCGGCGGCTGAGAGGTCGATGTTGTTGACCCCGGTGGCGGCTTCGCAGATGAGCCGAAGGCGCGGCGCAGCCTTCAGAAGGTCAGCCGTGACCTTCACCTTGTTGATGATGAGGACTTCGCAGTCGCTTACGCGCCGGAGCGCCTCCTCCGGGGTGGACGTGGGGTACAGGACGAGGTCGCCGAGCGACGATATCTCGTCAAGGGGAGTGTCGCCCATAGTGAGGGCGTCAAGGAAAACGATCTTCATAGAACAAAAATAGAGAAAAATAATCGGAAAATGCACGGATTGTAGTAAATTTGCAAGATTCAGTTAGTAGACTTTTTATGCAGGACATCAGAAACATCGCGATCATCGCCCACGTCGACCACGGAAAGACCACTCTCGTGGACCGTATGATCTATCAGGCAAACCTTGTGCGCCAGCCCGAAAACCTCGGCCAGCTCATCCTCGACAACAACGACCTTGAGCGCGAGAGAGGCATAACCATCCTGGCGAAGAACGTTTCCGTCATTTACAAAGGCGTCAAAATCAATATCATAGACACTCCGGGACATAGTGACTTCGGAGGAGAGGTGGAGCGAGTGCTCAATATGGCGGACGGCGTGCTGCTGCTCGTCGACGCGTTCGAGGGCTGCATGCCCCAGACGCGTTTCGTGCTGCAGAAGGCTCTCGAGATGGGCAAGAAGCCCGTCGTGGTCGTCAACAAGGTGGACAAGCTCAACTGCCGCCCCGACGAGGTGCAGGAGGAAGTGTTCGACCTGATGTGCAATCTCAACGCCACCGACGAGCAGCTCGACTTCAAGACCGTCTTCGGCAGCGCCAAGCAGGGCTGGATGTCCCTTGACTGGAAGACCCCCGGCACCGACATCACCCCTCTTCTCGAAACCATTCTCGAAGAGATTCCCGCTCCCGAGTTCAGGGAAGGCACTCCGCAGATGCTCATCTCCTCGCTCGAGTATTCTCCTTACGTGGGACGTATCGCGGTCGGCAGGGTCACCCGCGGCTCGCTCAAGTCCGGGCAGAACATCTCCCTTTGCAAGCGCTACGACGTCATTCAGAAGCAGAAGATCAAGCAGTTGATGGTGTTCGAGGGTCTCGGCAAGACCAATGTCGAGTCCGTGCAATGCGGTGACATCTGCGCGCTGGTGGGCATCGACGGATTTGAGATCGGCGATACCGTCGCGGACCACGACAACCCCGAGGCTCTGCCGCCCATCTCCATCGACGAGCCGACGATGAGCATGCTCTTCTCGATAAACAACTCCCCTTTCTTCGGAAAGGACGGCAAATACGTCACCTCCCGCCACCTCAAGGACCGCCTCGACCGCGAGCTTGAGAAGAATCTTGCGCTGAGGGTCAAGCCCGGCCAGGGCGCCGACTCCTTCGTGGTCTACGGCAGAGGCGTGCTGCACCTGTCGGTGCTCATCGAGACGATGAGGCGCGAAGGGTTCGAGCTCCAGGTGGGCCAGCCCAAGGTCCTGGACAAGGTGATAGGCGGCCAGAGGTGCGAGCCTGTCGAGGATCTTTCCATCGAGGTGCCGCAGGAGTTCGTGGGCGCTGCGATTGAAATCGCAACCCGTCGCAAGGGCGCCCTTCTCAGAATGGAGCCGCGTACGGACAGGACCCTTCTTGAGTTCGAGATCCCTACGCGCGGACTGATGGGACTGAGGAGCAATATGCTCACCGCCACCCAGGGAGAGGCGATCGTTGCCCACCGGTTCAAGGAGTATCAGCCTTTCAAGGGCGAGATTGAGCATCGCAACAACGGCTCCCTTGTGTCTCTGGAGACGGGCGAAGCCATCGCGTACTCGATAAACAAGCTCCTCGACAGGGGCCGCTTCTTCGTGGAGCCCGGTGAGGAGATCTACGGCGGTCAGGTCATCGGCGAGCATACCCGCGAGAGGGATCTTAACATAAACATTTGCAAGACAAAGAAGCTCACAAACGTCCGCGCGGCGGGCAGCGACGAGAAGATAATCCTTCCTCCTGCCATCAAATTCTCGCTGGAAGAGGCTTTGGAGTATATCCAGGATGATGAGCTGGTGGAGGTGACCCCGCACCATATGCGCATCCGCAAGATTTTGCTCGACCCTCTTGACAGAAAGAGAAAAAGCGACCAGGAAGATTGTTTATAGAAAATTTTTTACTAACTTTGCAACCCTTTATTGTAGCGTTAAACGGATTGGCTGCGGGTAAGACGCAGCTCCGCTGGCCTGCTGGAGGACAGTTCTTTAGCGGTTTTGAGTGTTCAGAGATACTGGATGCGGACCTTGTCGTGGATGCCCTGGTGGAAAAGTCCGGCCGTTTCATCGGCCTCGACCTGGACATCGAGGGCTCTGTCACCGTCACTTGTGACAGGTGCCTCGGCGACCTTGTCCTTCCGGTCTCGGTCCATCCCCGTTTCAGCGTGAAGTTCGGCCAGGAGCCCGCTTCCGCCGAAGGGGCGCCCGCGGAGGGCGACAGGGAGATAGTTTTCCTGCCTGAGACCGACACCGAGATGGATTTGAGCCAGCTGGTGTACGACTATGTCTGCATATCGCTCCCTATGAGCCGGGTGCACCCTGAAGGAGAGTGCGATCCCGACACGGTCAAGTATCTTATGACTGAGCCCTCGGATGACGAAGGGGAAGAGTCCGGTCTGAAGGAAGAGACCGAGAGCCCGTTCGCAGCGCTGAAGACTTTGCTGGATAATAAGTAAATATTTAAAAATAGTTTGTTATGGCACATCCTAAACGAAAAATCTCAAAGCAGAGAAGAGACCAGAGAAGATCTCACGATTTTGCTCCCGTTCCGACCCTCGCTACCTGCCCCAACTGCGGCGCTACAGTGATGTATCACAGAGTATGCCCTGAGTGCGGTTACTACAGAGGACGTCAGATCATCGAGAAGAGCGCTGAGTAGGCCTCTTTTCTTTTGTGACGGTCCCTTAGTTCAACGGATAGAACGAAGGTTTCCTAAACCTTAAATAGTGGTT
>R15__coassemble_1343_pt1 | contig 12643 bp, 12 predicted proteins | sample R15__metabat2_low_PE_040 | metagenome-assembled genome bin R15
CCGTTGGAGTCCCGGAATGTGATGAGAAAGCCTTCTCAAAGATTGGCTTATTACACGAATATTGCTAAATTTGCCTTATTGTGCGCTAAAGCGCCCTATAAGGCTTTTTTATGAACAGAAAGACTCTTGTCACCCTCATTGCGACGGCCGCCCTGCTTCTTGGCGGCATAGTCGCCGCGGTCATCCTGCTTTATCGCGGACAGACGCCCCGTCAGGCAGGTACTGACGCCGTTAAGGATTTTCCCTTGCTGCAGGCTGTCCCGTCCGATGCCGCCGCGGTGCTTTGCCTTGACGGTATGCGGAAGGGTGCCGGCCTGATGACAGACCGGACAAAACTGTTCTCCGCTCTTGTATATAATTCGAAATCAGATACATATCCCTCCTTTTTCAAGGCTCTCTCAGACGGCCTTGAGGACGGGTCGCTCTCTGCCCTGAGGCAGATGCCTATGGCGATTTCCCTGCATTATTCCGGCAGCATCGTGCCTCTGGTGGTGCTGGGACTCCCGCATTCCGCCACCGACTCCACTTCGTATGTGACGGTCGTGAGGGCCTTGGGCGAGCAGTCGGGCCTTAACTGCATCTTCAGCGACTCTCTGGATGATCCGGCTCTTCTGCTTTCCACATCGGAGACTTTCGCCCGTTCGTCGCTCCGCCATCAGGGAGAAGGACAGTCCATCCTTTCTGACAAGGAGTTCCGCTCGACGCTGCCGCTGGCGCGGTCCGGCAACGTCCTTTTCATTTCAAACGCGTATTCTTCGAAGCTGCTGCCTTCGTTCTTTCTCAAACCGGTGAGCCGGCATTCCGACTTTTTCAGGACCCTCGCCGCGTGGACGGTGCTGTCGGCGGACAGTTGCGACGAAAGGACGTTTGGAGCGAGCCTTGCCTTCAGCGCTTCAAGACAGGAGGATTTCTTCTGCTCTGTGCTTTCCTCGCAAAGAGGGGAGGCGCCTCAGGTGGCTTCCATCATTCCGTCCGGCACCTCTTTTGCCGTTTCGCTTCCGCTCTCGGACCGGGACGCTTACTTGTCGGCGTACAGAAAGTATCTTGACGCCTGCTCCAGGCTCGGTATGAGGGAGTCGCTGTCCGCAGGTCTCGGGAAGAGGGCGGGCGTCGACCCTGACGCTTGGGCCAAGTCCTTGGATGTCAGGGAGGTGGCAAAGGCGCAATGGACATCTTCCGATATTCCTCTCGAAGCTCTTTTCGTGCGTCTCGCCTCCAGGGACCGCGCAATGATATACCGTGGAGCCCCCGAGCAGCAGCCTTCCATCTGTCAGACATATGCCTTCGCCGGCTTCGCGGCTTCGCTTTTCGGGACTCTTTTCAGCATCGACGACGAGAGCTGCTTCGCCGTGCTGGGGGACTGGGTGGTAAGCGGCAGCGAGGCCGCCGTCACGGATATTTTGGAGAGATTCTCCGCAGGAGACGTCCTTTCCGCGCTTCTGGAGGATGCGCAGGTGCCTTCGAGCCTTTCGAAAGCCTGTACTCTGGCTGCGTATTTCTCCCCTGGAGCCTGCAGCCAGGACAGGATTTTCGCGCAGTCCCTTCGCTCCGCCTTCACTTCGACCCTTGACGGCGCCGCGTTCGAGCCATTCATCCTGACTTGCCAGCCCGATCAGGGCAGGCTTGAAGTCACAAGGGTCCCTTATATCGAGAAATCAAGCACTCCCGCTCTTCCGGCGGACGCCGTCGTGGAAGTGCCTTCAGGTCCTTTCGAAGTGCAGAACGCCGCTACGGGAGGAAAGAACCTTCTCGTCCAGCAGTCAAACAACTATCTGTCTCTCAAGGAGATGGACGGCAAGGGAGTGTGGAGCGTGCCTTTCGGCGGTCCGCTCTGCGGCTCCGTCGAGAATGTCGACTATTATGCCAATGGCAAGATCCAGTGGCTCTTCGCTTCCGGCTCGTCGCTGTATCTGCTGGACAGGCTCGGGAGGTTCGTGAGCGGATTCCCCGTGGACCTTGGCAAACCCGTGCTGCTGGGGCCTTCGGCGTACGATTTCACCGGTGCCAAGGGTTATACCGCTATAGTCCTTCACACCGACAATACCATCGGGATGTACAATCTGCATGGAGTCGCCCCCGAGCAATGGGCGGGCATAGCTCCTGACGAGAAGATAATCTCGTTGCCGGAGCTTCTGAAACTCGGAGGAAAGTCGTACTGGGCCGTCAGGACTGCAGTCCAGACGATGATTTATCCTTTCTACGGAGGCGAGGCTGTCTATGCGCAGCAGGGTGCAAAGGCCATCCGGCGGGACTCTTCCCTCGACACTTCCGACGGTACCCTGAAAGCCGTCTGCAACGACGGTAAAACAAGAAACATCAAATTGTAGTATGGAGTTCAAATCAGTCAATAAACTGCTCGAGAAAAGTTTCAAGGAAAACTGGGAGCGCCCGGCTCTTTCAAACTATCAGGGAGTCACCCTGACATATGAGGTCGTGGCCAAGCGTATCAAGCATCTGCATATATCTTTCGAGATGTGCGGACTCCAGAAGGGTGACAAGGTGGCCATCTGCTCCCGCAACCAGGCCAACTGGGGCGTCGCGTTCCTCGCGGCCCTGACGTATGGAGCGGTGCCGGTGCCCATCCTTCACGAGTTCAAGCCGGGCAACATACATTATCTGGTCAATCACTCCGAAGCCAAGGTCTTCTTTGTGGACGAAGTCATCTGGGAAGGGCTTTCAGAGGCTGAAATGCCCGGGCTGTACGTGATAGTGCAGATGAATACCCTGAAATATCTCTACACCCGTGACGAGAAGATGCAGGCAGTGCGGGACAACCTTCCCGACATCTTCGCGAGGATGTATCCCGACGGCTTTACCCGGGATGATATTTCCTACTATGAGGACAGCCCGGAGGAGCTGGCGCTTATAAATTATACCTCAGGCACTTCCGGATTTTCCAAGGGCGTGATGATACCTTACAGGGCGCTGTACGCCAATATCCGCTTCTCCGGCGAGACGGCGGAGCCTCAGATGAGCGCCGACTCGGAGGTGGTGTCGATGCTGCCCACCGCGCATATGTACGGTATGATGTTCGAGTTTCTCTTCGAGATGACCATCGGCGCGCACGTGCATTTCCTGACCAGGGTCCCGAGCCCCAAGGTGATAATCAAGGCTTTGGGAGAGATAAAGCCCGACGTCATCATCGCAGTGCCTCTCATCATCGAGAAGGTTTACAAGTCACAGATAAAGCCCATTGTTGACAAGAACAGCACATATCTCAAGATCCCCATCCTCGACCAGTTCATTCTCAAGAAGATACGCAACGGTCTCATCGAAGCCTTCGGAGGCCGTTTCGAAGAGGTCATTCTGGGAGGCGCGGCCTTCAATCCGGAGGTTGAAAAGTTTTTGAAACGCATCCATTTCCCCTTCACCGTAGGCTACGGTATGACGGAGTGCGCGCCTCTGATAACTTATGTCAAGTGGTACAAGACCAAGAGCGGATCCTGCGGCAAGCCCATCACGGGCTGCTCGGTGCGCATCGACTCCTCTGACCCCAGGAACATTCCGGGCGAAATCCAGATCAAGGGTGACAATGTCTTTCTCGGCTATTATAAAAACGAGGCAGCGACGGCGGAAGCCTTCACGACCGACGGCTGGTTCAGGACAGGCGATATGGGAGTGGTGGACGAGGACGGCTACCTGTACCTGAGAGGCCGTTCGAAGTGTATGATACTCGGCCCGTCGGGCCAGAACATTTATCCGGAGGAGCTGGAGGCTGTGATAAACAATGTCACCTATGTCGTTGACTCCCTGGTCATTGAGGACGAAGGCGCCCTTACAGCCCTTGTCTATCCGGACTATCATCAGGCCGAGCTTGACGGTATGTCGCGCGAGCAGCTCGAGCAGAGGCTCATTTCCGCCCTGCCGGAGATAAACCGCGAGGTCCCCAATTATGCAAAGATAAAGAAACTGGAGTTTCTTCCCGAGGATTTCGAGAGGACTCCCAAGAAAAGCATAAAACGCTATCTGTATCAGCGAAATTAACTGAAGATGGAAAAATTTGACTCAAGTTATATGGACATGGCCTCTGTCTGGGCCAAAAACTCCTATTGCAAGCGTCGCCAGGTGGGCGCTCTGCTGGTAAAGGACAGGATGATCATTTCGGACGGTTACAACGGCACCCCGTCCGGATTTGAAAACGTATGCGAGGACGAGAACGGGGTGACGAAACCGTATGTCCTTCACGCTGAGGCGAATGCGATAACAAAAGTGGCCAAGTCCGGCAACAGCAGCCAGGGCGCGACCCTGTATGTGACCGCCTCTCCCTGTATGGAATGCTCCAAACTCATCATCCAGTCTGGCATCAAGAGAGTGGTTTACAGGGACGAATACAGACTTACGGACGGAATAGACCTTCTGCGGAAGGCCGGGATCGAGGTTGAAAAGATAGATTGAGTATGTCAGAAAGAAGAATATCCTCGGTATGGGTGGCCATATTGGGAGTCGTGGTGGGAGCCCTCGCGGTCATCACCTTCGACAGGGTGATTGATAACAACCGCCGGATAAAGGCGGAGTACAAGGATTGGAGAAAACTCAATCTCATCCTTCAGAAAGTGGATGAGATGTATGTCGATACGGTGGATTACAAGAGCGTCTCGGAGGCTGCCATCAACGCGGCCCTCGCCAAACTCGACCCTCACTCGGTATATATGCCTCCGGTGGAGCTTGAAGAGTCCGAGACCGAGCTCGCCGGCAATTTCGACGGCATCGGCATACAGTTCAACGTGCCCAATGACACGGCAATCGTGCTTGAAGTCATCCCGGGAGGGCCGTCGGAAAAGATAGGCCTGCAGCAGGGAGACCGTCTGCTCAAGGTGGACGGCGAAACGATAGCGGGAGTTAAGTTCCCGCAGGACAGTATGGTGCGAAGGCTGAAGGGTCCCGCCGGGACAAAAGTCTGCGTGACGGTCCAGCGCTCGGGAGAGGAGATCCCTTTCGAGATAACGAGAGGCAAGATCCCTGTGCACAGCATCGACGCGTATTTTATGGTCAATGACACTACCGGATACATAAGGCTGTCCAAGTTTGCCCGCACCACCTTCTCCGAGGTGTTGAACGCCGGCGTATCGCTCCTTGCGTCAGGTATGAAAAACCTCGTGTTCGATATCCGTGACAATACCGGAGGATATATGGACCAGGCGCTGCTGCTGTCGAACCTTTTCCTCCAGAAAGGCGACAAGATAGTGTATATGGAAGGCCTCCACCAGAAGCGCGAAGAGTACAAGGCCGACGGCAGGGGCATCCTCAAGGAAGTAGGCCTGACTATCCTTATAAACGAGGGATCGGCTTCTTCAAGCGAGATATTCGCCGGAGCCATCCAGGACAATGACAGGGGAGTGATAGTGGGCAGACGCTCATTCGGCAAGGGCCTCGTGCAGGAGCCGGTGTACTTCACCGACGGATCGGGAGTGCGCATCACCATAGCCCGTTACTACACGCCTTCAGGCAGATGTATCCAAAAGCCGTACGGGGATGAAGATTACAGATACGACATCATCAAGCGTTACAGCGACGGCGAGATGACGGTGGCTGACAGTATGAAAGTGGACAGATCTGAGGTGTTTTACACAGCTGGAGGCCGTCAGGTCTATGGCGGAGGCGGCATAATGCCGGATGTATTCGTGCCGATAGACACCACCCTTGCGAGCAAGTTCTATATAGACTGCAACAAGAAGGCGACCTCGATGCGTTTCGCCTCGGACTATTTCGACTCCCATAAGACGGAGCTCGCTGCGATAGATGACTATGACGCTCTGCTGAAGTATCTTGCTTCATCCTCGCTTGAGAGCCGTTTCCTTGCCTTCGCCAAGTCAAAGGACGGCCTGAGTCCGGTCGATGCCGCGGACTGGAAGGACACCAGGGAATATATGATGCCCCAGGTAAGGGCCCTTGTCGGCAGATATTCAAAGCTCGGCGAAAACGCCTTTTATCATCTGTATCTGGAGATAGACGACACGTTCGCAAAGGCCCTGGAGCCCTACGAGATCGTCACTGTGCGATAAAGGCGTAAACGATATTGCCTTGCTGGCGGGCCGGAGCCGTGGGCGAAGCCGAGAATTTCGCCGCGCGGGCTGCTCTGATGGCGAAGTTTCTAAGGCACGTGTCGTCCGACGAGATGTTGTCGTCAATCTTTGCGACGATCACGTTGCCTGCATTGTCAACGGTGATGAGGACTGTCACTTCGCCCGCTCCCATACATCTGTATGCCGGGATGGGGAGTCTGCTTGCCTTCCGCCCGTCCAGACTGTAGGATATGACGGAAGGACCGCTATACACTTCTTTCTTCTCCTCCTTTTTGCGGGTTTCGCTCTCCTGCTTTGGCAGCGGCACGTATTCTTCGGGGCTTTCTTCTCTGTTGAAAGTGTTGTCAAGAGCTTTCTGGAGCCTTTCCGCATCCTTGTAGAGCTCTTCCGCGTCTGTCCCCCTGTCGTCCTTCAGGGCGCCTCTGTCGACGGCGACGTTCCTTACGGGGACGCTGCCTTGGGAGGCTATCAGATCGTCGAGCCTGCGGCTTATCTCCTCCTTGAGGGCGATTTCCTTTTCGAGCCTTTCGATGGTTTCCTGCTTGCTGAAGTCCAGTACAAATGAGTCCTCCCTCTGGAGGGAGAAACTCAGTTGACTGGCGAGCAGGGCTATTATCACCGCAAGATGCACTATGACGGTGACGTACAGCCCGGCGCGATCCTCTTTCTCAAGCTTTTTCACTGATACTCAGGGACTTTTCGATTGTGGCGGATATCACGTCGACGGCCACTTTGTTGTGACCGCCCTGCGGGATGATGATGTCGGCGTAGCGCTTGCTCGGCTCGATGAACTGCAGATACATCGGCTTCACGGTGTTTGAGTATCTCTCGATGACCCAGCGCACGTCCTTGCCGCGCTCGGTTATGTCGCGTGCCATCACCCTCATAAGCCTGTCGTCATCGTCCGCATCGACAAATATCTTTATGTCCATCTGGTCGCGGAGCTCCTTGCAGGTGAAGATGAGGATTCCTTCGATGATGATGACGTCCGCGGGCTCCACCCTTACGGTCTCCGTCTTTGAGCGGGAGCAGGAGATGTATGAGTATATCGGCTGGTCCACGCCCTTTCCGGACTTCAGGTCAGCGAGCTGAGAGCACAGGAGCTCCCAGTCTATGGCGTCGGGATGGTCGAAGTTGTATGACCTCTTTTCGGCATCGCTCTTGTCCCCGATATCCTTGTAATACGAGTCCTGAGGGATGACAACTACCTTCTCCTCACTGAGGTTCTCAGTGATGGCGCGTACTACGGTGGTCTTTCCGGAGCCTGAGCCTCCTGCGATGCCTATGACTAACATAATTCTCTAGAATTCGGCGTTTTTGGGTGTCCTGGGGAACGGGATGACGTCGCGGATGTTCTGCATGCCGGTGACGAAGAGAAGGAGTCTCTCGAAACCCAGTCCGAAGCCGCTGTGAGGGCAGGAACCGAAGCGGCGGGTGTCGATGTACCATTCGAGGTTGTTGCGGCTCATTCCGAGCTCGTCGATACGGGCCTCGAGCTTCTGGAGCGAAGACTCGCGCTCCGATCCGCCGATGATTTCGCCGATCTTGGGGAAGAGAACGTCCATTGCGCGGACAGTCCTGCCGTCCTCGTCCTGCTTCATATAGAATGCCTTGATGTCCTTGGGATAGCCGGTGAGGATGACGGGACGGCCGAAGTGCTTCTCGACGAGATATCTCTCGTGCTCGCTCTGCAGGTCCACACCCCAGTAGACGGGATACTCGAACTGCACGCCGTCGGCGATGGCCTGCTCGAGAATCTTTATGCCTTCGGTGTACTCCAGACGCACGAACTCGGTGCCGATGACGCCCTGCAGGCGGTCGAGGAGCTCGGGGTCGTAGCGGTCGTTGAGGAACTTGACGTCGTCGTAGCAGTTGTCGAGAGCGTATTTGACAAGGTGCTTGATGAAGTCCTCGGCGAGGTCCATATTGTCATTTATGTCGTAGAACGCCATCTCGGGCTCGATCCTCCAAAACTCCGCCAGGTGGCGGGGGGTGTTGGAGTTTTCGGCGCGGAAGGTGGGGCCGAAGGTGTAGATCTCTCCGAGCGCAGTGGCTCCGAGCTCGCCCTCGAGCTGTCCGCTCACCGTGAGGCTCGTCTGCTTGCCGAAGAAGTCCTTGGAATAGTCAATGCCGCCCTTCTTGTTGCGGGGAAGGGGCTGGGTGAGGTCCATCGTCGTCACCTGGAACATCTGTCCCGCACCTTCGCAGTCAGACTCGGTGATGAGGGGGGTGTTGAGGTAAACGAATCCCTTGGAATGGAAATACTCGTGAATGGCGAACGCCATCTGGTTGCGGATGCGCAGGACTGCTCCGAAGGTGTTGGTCCTCATACGCATATGGGCTACGCTCCTGAGATACTCGAACGAGGTGTCCTTCTTCTGCAGGGGGTATCTCATAGGGTCGCACTCTCCGTAGACCTCTATCTCGCAGGCCTGTATCTCGACTGCCTGACCGCTGCCGAGGGACTCCACCAGGTCTCCCGTGACGCCTATGCAGGCTCCGGTGGTGATCTTTGAAAGGATGTCCTCCGCCACTGCGGTTTTGTCGACCACTATCTGTATGTTATTGATGGTAGAACCGTCATTGAGGGCGATGAACGCCACATTCTTGTTTCCTCTCTTTGTCCTTACCCAACCTTTGGCAAGCACTTTCTGACCGGGCTCCATCTTGAGCAGGTCCTTGACTTTGGTCCGTACGATTTTATCCATTTTTATATATTGCTTAATCTCGGCAAATATAACCTTTTTCGCTCTAAAAGACAATAAAAAAGCAGTCCCTGTGTGCGGAACTGCTTTTTTAAATATTTGCTTGAGAGTCTGAACTGTTACTCAGCCTTTCTTGCCATGTAGAGGATCTTAAGTGCGGAGCAGCGTCTGAGCTCCTGCTTAACATCCGTAATGATACCCATTCTGACGTCTTCGTCAGCCTTGATGACGGTTGTCATAAACTGACGGTCCGCCTCGCTCATGCTTTCACGCTCTGCAGCGATGAAGTCGCGGATGTCGTCCACGGTCTTGAAGGAGTCGTTGAGCTGGATACGCGCGTCAGTACCGTACTGGGCCTGATAGGTCCTGGTAGGAGTACCGATGTTCACGTAAGAAGCAAGGTCCTTTCTCTCGAGCTTTGTGACCTCGGAAGCCTCAGGCATCTTGACGATGACTTTGTTCTCGGTGTCACGGAGCTGTGTGGTGACCATGAAGAAGAACAGAAGCATGAACACGATATCGGACAGGGAACTGGAAGTCACTGCAGGGACTTCCTTCTTGTTGTTACTTCCACCGAATTTAGACATATTCTTTCCTCCTGTTATTTCTTTGAAACATCCTTGGGCTCAGCCTCGGAAATATTCTGAGGGATGGCCTTCTTAACGATATCCTGCTGCTCTTCAGTGAGCTTTTCAAAGGACTTTCCGTAATTCTTATATGAAAACTCGTTTCGGAGCTCGTTGACTGCTTTCACAAGCTCGTTCTGAACGGCTATATAAGCGTGGTAGCTGGTACCGCGGTCGTTCTGAAGGGAGATGACGCCCTTGGAGACCGGATACTGACCGTAACCCTCGATCTCAGTCATAGTCTTCTCAGGAAGATTGGGATCGTCTGTAGGGTTGGAAAGGAACTCCTTGATCTTGTCCTTAAGCTGGCTGACGTCCATAGGCTCACTACCTGCGAGAAGTCTATCAGCGGAGTTAATCTTCACAATGATGATGTTGCGACGGTTAACCTTCTGGTCCTCCACTTTCTGATTGGGGTCAGGCATAGGAGGAAGACGACGTGACAGACCGGTCTGTGAACCCATGGTGGTGGTCATCAGGAAGTAGCACAGAAGCAGGAATGCTATGTCGGCTGTAGAGCTTGAATTGATTCCAGGTGTTTTCTTTTTGCCCATAGCGCGTATTATTTATTGCGTACTGCCATTACAATCTCGCCTACGATGATGGACACGATGGCCGCGGCGCCGGCGAAGTATGTAAGATTAAGGATGGTGTCAGTGAGTTTGAGCTCAGTTGCCGAAGGCGGGTTGGAAGTCTCCACCATGCCTACTGCAGGGCTGCCGGGTGCGAGCAGGTATGCCACGAAGCATACTGCCGCAACAGCGACGAGACCGATGCCGAGTTTGACAAGGGTCTTCGGGTTGTTCTTTACGCTGATGATGAGGCCCACGATGATGACCGCGACGAGCGCGATGCCGATCATGACGTATGCCCATCCAAGCAGAGCGTCCACAGCCTTGGCGTCGTTGGCTTCGAATCCCACGACGAATCCCCAGACGAGGAGCACAACGCTGACGACGATGAGAACCAGCATCAAGAGCTTGAATATTTTACCGTAATTCTTCATTATAATCAAGCTGTTGGTTAGCGAAATTATTTCTGGTTGTATTTTGTAAGGGCATCAATCAGGCAGATTGAGGAGTCCTCCATATCGATGGAGATGGAGTCAATCTTGGCGAGGATGTAGTTGTAGAACACCTGAAGGATCATAGCTACGATAAGACCACCGACGGTGGTGATAAGAGCGACCTTCATACCGCCTGCCACAACGTTAGGGGAGATGTCACCTGCAGCCTGGATGGCGTCGAATGCCTGGATCATACCGATAACGGTTCCGAGGAATCCGAGTGAAGGAGCAAGGGCGATGAACAGGGAGATCCAGCTCAGACCGTTCTCCATGTTGGACATCTGGACGGAGCCGTAGGAGACGATGGTCTTCTCGACGACGTCGACACCCTGGTCGTAGCGGAGCAGACCCTGATAGAAGATGGATGCGACGGGACCGCGGGTCTCGCGGCAAACGTCCTTTGCAGCCTCGATGCCGCCGTTGGCGAGGGCTTCCTCAACCTTCTCGACGAGCTTCTTGGTGTTGGTCTTGGAGAATGAGAGATAGAGGATTCTCTCGATAGCGAGTGCAAGACCGATGATAAGGCAGATGATGATGAGGGACATGAAGCCTGCACCACCCTCGATGAACTTGGTCTTGAGAGCCTGGTTGAGAGGAACCTCAGACTTGACGTTGAACGGGTCGATCTCGGCGTCGTCAGCGGGAGCTGCCTCTGCCACCTGCTCGGTAGCTGCTGCCTCAGCGGCCTGCTCGTCCTGTGCGGATGCGATGTTTGCAGAAAGAACCATAAGGCTCATTGCTGCCAAAACCATGAAAAACTTTTTCATAATCGTTTTTGAATGTGTTTTTAATTAATAATGTATTAAATAGTTACAAATATTCTTGACGAGTGGATACATTGCACCTATCCACAAATCCGCTGCAATTTAGTAAAAAAAATTCATTTGACAACAATTAATTGGAGATTTCTCCTTTCAATTCGCTCGCGAGCCTCTCTTTCACCCATCCGTTGTCGGCGCTCATGCCCATCAGAAAGAAGAGTTTTGCCAGCGCGCTTTCGGTCGTGCTGTCGTATCCGGACACCACTCCCGCGTCCTTGAGCCTCCTGCCCGTGGCGTAGATGTCCATATCCACGCTCCCGCGCAGGCACTGCGTGACGTTGAGCAGGATCTTGTCCATTCCGGAGGCGATTTTTACCAGATTTATGAACCAGTCCTTGGTCAGGGCGTTCCCCGAGCCGTACGTCTCGATGATAACAGCCCTGGTCTCGGCGCCGAGCAGGATGTTGCTCACCACCTGGGGGGTGATGCCCGGATGCACCTTCAGGATGGACACCCGCGTGTCGAGCTGCTTGTGTATCTGCAGGGGGCGGCCCCATTCGGACGGTCTGCGTATGAGCCGCTTGTTATACTTTATATTAATGCCCGCCTCCGCGAGAGGGGGGTAGTTGGCGCTGCTGAAGGCGTCGAAGTGCTCGGCGTTCACCTTGGTCGTCCTGTTGCCGCGGAGCAGGAGGGAGTCGAAGAAGATCGCGACCTCCGGCACCAGCGCGTGCCCTTCCGCATCCTTCGCGGCGGCTATCTCGACGGCGGAGATGAGATTTTCCTTCCCGTCCGTCCTGGGGCGCCCTATCGGGAGCTGGCTGCCCGTGAAGATGACGGGCTTCTCGAGCGAGTCAAGCATAAAGCTCAGCGCCGACGCGGAGAACGACATCGTGTCGGTGCCGTGCAGCACCACGAAGCCGTCATAGTCGTCGTATCTGTCGAAGATGAGCTGCGCGAGAGCCTGCCAGAGCGAAGGCTCGACGTCGGAGGAGTCGATGAGCGGGTCGAAGGTGTAGGAGTCCAGCCGGCAGGCGAATTTGCCCAGCTCCGGCACTGCGTCCATTATCTGGTCGAAGTCGAAGGGCTTGAGCGTGAGGTCCGCGGGATCCTCGCGCATCCCGATGGTGCCTCCTGTATATATAAGGAGAATGGAGGCCTTGGGGTCGTTGTTCTGTGGGGTCATTGGACGGTTAGATTGAAAAGTCTGCGGGCGGAGGCGGTGGTCACTTCGGCGACCTCCTCCACGCCGATGCCCTTGACCAGGGCTATTTTTTCCGCGATAAGCGGAATGAATGAGCTTTCGTTGCGCTGTCCCCTGTACGGGGCGGGCGTAAGATACGGGCTGTCGGTCTCCAGGATGATGTGCTCCAGCGGGATCTGCGCCACGGTCTGGGGGAGAGTGGATTTCTTGAAGGTGAGAACGCCTCCGATGCCCACGTACCATTCGCCGTACCGGAGC
>R15__coassemble_1355_pt1 | contig 12549 bp, 7 predicted proteins | sample R15__metabat2_low_PE_040 | metagenome-assembled genome bin R15
CGGCAAGGAAGTGGACGAGAAGCTCCATTTCATCATGGACTCCATCCACGAGGCTTGCGTCAAGTACGGCACCCAGCCCGACGGCAGCGTCGATTACGTCAAGGGCGCCAATATCGCCGGCTTCATGAAGGTCGCCACCGCGATGCTCGAGCAGGGTATCATCTAGGCTTCCGACAAATTGATATTTTACCCTGCCGGCCTTCCGTCGGCGGGGTATTTTTTTGTACATTTGCGAAAGCAAACACTTTGAAAGACTATGAAGAAAAGAATATTTCTTGTTTCTCTTGCTCTCCTTTCGTCTCTGGCGGTCGTCACCGCCCGTGCGGACGAGGGGATGTGGATGGTGAACGCCATCTCGCGTGCCCTGGAGGCTGACATGCAGGCCCGGGGCCTCCTTCTCCAGGCGGGTGAAATATACAACGCCGACGCGGAAGGGACTGCCCTGTGCGACGCCGTAGTGTCGCTCGACTTCGGCTGCACCGGAAGCGTAATCTCCGACAAGGGCCTCGTCATCACTAACCATCACTGCGCCTACTCGGATGTCTATGCCCTGAGCACGCGGGAGCACAATTACCTGGAGGACGGATTCTGGGCGTTCACAGACGCGCAGGAGATTCCCATACCGGACAAGAGCATCCAGTTTCTGAAGAAAGTCATCAACGTCACCGCCGAGGTGGAGGAGATGGTGAAGGAGGCGGAGAAGGCGGGAGCGCCCCTTGGCTCCAGAAAGCTCAGTTTCCAGTTGGAGAAGAAATATTCCGAGCAGACCGGGCTCGAAGCCTCGCTGTACTCGATGTGGAGCGGATCGGAGTATTATATGGCTCTGTATCAGGTCTATACTGATATCCGTCTCGTAGCCGCGCCGCCCGTGTCCATCGCTGCGTACGGCGGCGACGTGGACAACTGGGAATGGCCGCAGCACAAGTGTGACTTCGCGCTCTATCGCATCTATACCGCCCCTGACGGCTCTCCTGCGGAGTATTCGAAGGACAATGTCCCCCTGAAGCCCGTCCGTCATCTCGACATATCCCTTGACGGATACAAGGAGGGTGACTTCGCGATGGTGATAGGGTATCCGGGCAGCACCGACCGCTACGCTTCGTCCGCAAAGGTCTCTTTTGAGGAGAATCTCCAGTACCCCATTTCCAATCAGATACGCGCCGAGCAGATGGCTATAATCAAGGCGTGGATGGACCGCGACCCCGAAGTGAGGCTCAAATACTCCGACTCGTATTTCATGCTTTCCAACATCCAGGAAAACAACGAGGGGATGGTCCAGTGCTTCACCCGCTTCGGCGTCGCAGCCGAGAGGGCCTCGCTTGAAAAGGACCTCCAGGCGTGGATAGACGCTGACGCAGAAAGGAAGTCCAAGTGGGGGAGTCTCATAAAGGATCTGGACGCCACGTACGATGCCGTCAGCGGAGTGGAGGCGAACCTCATCTGCTTCCGCGAGACAATCATCCGCGGCACAAAGCTCGGAGTCATCACCACAAGGCTCAATTCGCTCCGTTCATACCTTTCCGAGCCAAGGAGAGTGGAGCTGACACGCAGGAGCAACGCTGAGAGCTATTCGCAGACAGACCTGCGCGTGGAGAAGTCCCTTTTCCGTCACGCGGTCGGCACGTTCTACACCAATGTCGACAGCCTCTACTGGGGCGAATACCAGAAGGATCTCTTCCGCCGGTACCGTGACGATATGGACGGCTTTATGGCAGAAGTCTGGGAAGGCTCCCGTCTGACCGACGAAAAAGGCATCGCTCAGATGCTTACCCTTGACGGCGAAGAGATGGAGCCGCTGTACGAAGACCCTCTCTTCCGCTTCCTGCAGGAAGTGAAGGTCACGAGGTTCAACGATGACCTCCAGCGCATCCAGGGAGCGTCCACTCTCACCGCTCTCGGTCGCGAATACACCCACGCCCTCTATCAGATGCGCCGTGACAAAGGAGAGGTGCAGTACCCGGACGCCAACAGCTCGATGCGCATAACCTACGGCACGGTGGGAGGATATGAGCCCCGCGACGGCATCCTGTGCTCGTGGTACTCTTCGCCGAAGGGAATACTTGAAAAATACGACCCCGACGACTATGACTTCAACCTCAAGCCGGACTGGAAGGAGCTGTTGGACGATTACTGCTCCGTTGCGGCACGGACCGAGCAGTTCAATGCCAACTTCTTGACGGACAATGACATAACGGGAGGCAACTCGGGCTCTCCCGTGCTCGATGCCAAGGGCCGTCTCATCGGTCTCGCCTTCGACGGCAACAAGGAGTCCCTCGCCAGCGACGTCTCCTTCACCCCCGGTTACAACAAGTGCGTCAACGTCGACATCCGCTTCGTCGTCTGGACCCTTCGCCACTATGCCCACCTTGACCGCATCCTCGAAGAAACAAATTTAAATCAATAACGTTTATGGAATTTTCAGAAGTCATACAGAAACGCCATTCGGTGAGGCGCTTCACCGACAGTCCCGTTGACAGGGACATCCTGGACACCATCATCGGCATCGCCCAGACCGCGCCTTCATCCAAGAACTGCCGCAGCTCCGCCTTTATGGTGGTGGAGGACAAGGACACCCTCAATGCCATCTCCGAGATGCGCGACAGGGGCTCTGCCTTCGTCGCCGGCGCAGCGGCCGCCATCGTCGTGATGGGCGACACTTCCAAAACCGACATCTGGGTGGAGAACGCCTCCATCTCCGCGACCTTCATCCAGCTCGCGGCGACGGCGCTCGACCTCGGCAGCTGCTGGGTGCACGTGCGTGACCGTCTCCGCAGCAAGTCCGACCCTTCGAAGGGAACAGCCGAGGAGTGGCTGAGGAGCCTGCTCGGCATACGCGACGAATATAAAGTGCTGTGCGTCATAGCTTTGGGATACGAAGCTGAAGCCTGACGCGTGAAAATCCCTATTTTTAGCGATTTCTCTTTTGAGCCGAATGAGATAATTTTGCAAAGATTGTTATTAAGAAAAAGATATGAAAAAGTTTTTCCTCTCCCTGGCATTTGTCTCCGCCCTTTTGTGCGGCTGCCAGAAAATCAATGACCTCGAGTCCCGCATGAACACCGTGGAGACCGACATCGCCTCCCTCAAGTCAGACGTCGCCAAACTGCAGGCCGCCGTCAGCGGCAACTATGCAGTCTCCTCTTTCAAAGCCACTTCCGACGGATATGTCCTCACTCTCACCGACGGCTCCACCATCAACCTTTACAACGGCGCTCCCGGTGCCGCAGGCGCGACCGGCGCCCAGGGCCCCCAGGGTGAGAACGGAAAGGACGGTGACGCTTTCTTCGAGAGCGTGACCGCCGCTGACGGCCTTCTCACCATAGTGCTCGTCGACGGCTCTGTCTATACTCTGCCCCTCTTCGACGCCCTTTCTTCCCTGACCTCCCTGGTGTTCCTTCCCGAGTACAGCGACGGTCTCGCCACCTTGGCCGCGGTTGACGGGGGCGACGTCGGTATCATCAAGATGGCGTATCTCATCTCTCCCTCGTCCGTAGTCAAGGACATGCAGGACAATGAAGACGATTACGACATCAAAGTCCTCGCCGCAGGCGCAAAGACCCGTGCTGACGAGTATACTGAGTTCCCCACCTTCTGGGTTGTGACCGATGACGGCGTTCTCTCCCTCTTTGCGGACGTGTCCGGCTCCAGCACTTCATCCAGATTTGCCATCAGGATCTCCAACAAGGCCGGAAACAGCATCGTTTCCGACTTCGTAGGAGCAGCGATCAAGACAATCGGAGTCCTGTATGGTGGAGTGACATATGCGGCGTATGAGATGCAGGACGGCAAGGTCTGGATGAAGGAAAATCTCCGCTACATACCCGAAGGATACACCCCGTCTTCCGATTTGAAGAACGTCACCGCCGGAGTCTATATGCCCGTCGTGCTCAACGAGGCTCACACCGCAGTGGAGTTCGGCACCGCAGATGACGCCGCCCGTCAGGGATATCTCTATCAGAGCGAGGTCGCCCTCGGTCTCAAGGTGGGCGACATCACGACCGCCGAGCAGGCACAGGCTCTCGAGGGCACCAGGGGCATCTGCCCCGAAGGCTGGCACATCCCCACGGCTGACGACATCCTCGGTCTTGTAGGCAAGGCCGTCTCCCCGCTCACGACCAACGAGGACGCCCCTTACTATGACAAGGTGAAGAAGAACGCCACCTTCGACCTTCTCAACGCAGACGGCTTCAACGCCGCCGCCTGGGGAGCCGTCTCCATCATCGACAACACCAAGACCGCCGGCACCCTTATGGGATGGCTCAAGGCCTGCCCCGACGTCATCGGTTCCGGCTATCTGTGCGGATCCACCTATGCCGGCGTCACCTACAACACCAAGGACGACCCCGAGTCCGGCATCAAGAACGTCCAGTTCTACGGCTTTATGCCTATGGCGAACAACGGTACGTTCAACGGCGCCAAGCTCAGCTACAGGGTAGCCGCCTCGGTGCGTTGCGTAAAAGACTAAATCTTTGTAATTGAGAAGAATCCTCACGACACTGACGATGCTGCTGATGGCGATCCTGTCGTCATCGGCGGCACCGGCAGGCCGTTCCGTCTCCGGCAGCGTCACAGACTCCGACTCGGGCTCTCCGATGCCCGGGGTCGTGGTGAGTCTGGACGGCGGACTTCTCTGGGCCGTGACTGACGAGGATGGCAGATTCTCCATCCAAGGGGTCCAGAGCGGCACGTACACCCTTTGCGCCAGCAGTCTGGGATACCTCGACGCATCCCTGCAGATAACCGTTGGCAGGGAGGACCTCTCGGGACTCGAAGTCAAGCTCCGCCAAAGCACCCTGGCGCTCAAGGAAGTGGTCGTGACCGCGCAGAAGCCCAAGGACGGCGTGGGCACTTCACACGTCCTGGGCCGCGACGCACTCAACCATCTGCAGATGTCCGATATGGGCGATATGGCGGCGCTTCTGCCGGGAGGCAAGACATCCAATCCTGACCTCACTTCCTCCAGTGCGCTGTCCCTTCGCTCCGGAGGCTCTTCGGCTGCCAACGCCGCTTTCGGCACCGCCGTCGAAGTGGACGGCGTCAGGCTCGGAAACAACGCCGGCTTCGGCTCTATGACAGGAGTCGACACCCGCAGCATAGCGGTTGACAACATCGAGTCGGTGGAGGTCATAACCGGCGTCCCTTCGGCCGAATACGGAGACCTTGGCAGCGGAATGGTGCGCGTCCGCACGCGAAAGGGCCGCACCCCGCTCAACGTCTCCTTCACAGTCAACCCCCGCACCTATCAGACTTCTGTCTCCAAGGGCGTCGGACTCGGTGCCGACGGGGGAGTGCTCAACGTCAGCGGCGAATGGGCCCGCGCCACCCGCAAGCTCGTTTCGCCCTACGAGTCCTACACGAGGCGCGGGGCTTCGCTCGCGTATTCAAACACCTTCGCCAAGGTCCTGCGTTTCGAGGCAGGAGCGTCCGGCAACCTCGGCGGAATGAACTCCGAGGACGACCCCGACGCCTTCTCGGGCGAGTACACCAAGGCGCGCGACAACGCCTTCAGGGCCAACACTTCGCTCACCTGGCTCGTCAACAGACCCTGGGCGACAAGCTTCAAACTGGACGGGTCGGTCAATTTCGCCGACAACCTCACCCGCGTTCACGCATTCAACACCTACGGCTCAGTCCAGCCCGCCGTGCACTCGGAGTCCGAAGGGTACCGGCTCGCCGACAGGCTGCCGCTCACGTACTATTCCGACCAGATCGTCGACTCGAAGGAGCTGGACGCCGCTGCCTCGCTCAAGTACGAGCTCTCGCGAAGGTGGGACGAAGTGAAGAGCAACTTCAAGGCGGGCGTCCAATGGAAGGCGAACGGCAACGTCGGGCAGGGCGAATACTATGAGGATCCCTCGCTCGCCTCCAACGGCTACCGGCCGCGCCCCTACAGCGACTATCCCTTCATGCACAACCTCTCGTACTATGCAGAGGAGGACCTGACCCTTCCCCTGGGCGGGACTTCCCTTCAGGTAGTGGCGGGCCTCAGAATGGAAAACGTCTATATAAAGGGCACGCAGTACGACGATATGACCACTCTCTCGCCGCGCCTGAACGCGCAGTGGAAACTCAGCGACTCCTTCTCCGTCCGCGCGGGGTGGGGCGTCACCGAGAAACTGCCTTCGTTCTATATCCTTTACCCGAAGCAGGAGTATCGCGACATCCAGACTTTCGGATTCTCCCACTCTTCGTCCGCGTCCTACGTCTATTACACCCAGCCCTATACGACGGTGTACAACCCTTCGCTGCGGTGGCAGCGGGGAAACAACTCCGAGGTGGGCCTGGATGCCCGAGTGCTAGGCGTAAAACTTTCTCTGGTAGGGTTTTACAACCGCACGACGGACCCTTACAAGTTTTCGTCCCTCTACACACCCTTCTCCTATAACATACTGCAGAAGCCTTCAGGATATTCCATTCCCGATGACCCTGAGGTGACGGTGGACAACCAGACCGGCGACGTGTACATAAGGGACGGAGAGGATGGCTGGTGGACCGCGATGGACGTCAAGGTCACCGACCGCACCTTCGTCAAGTCGCAGTACCAGGACAACGGCGCCGCGGTGGACAGGGCGGGAGTGGAGCTCACGGCGGACTTCCCGCAGATAGAGCCGATATACACCCAGTTCAGGCTCGACGCCTCATACAACCGGACTTCTTACGTGGATGAGGGACTGTCGTACTACTATCAGACGGGATGGTCGCACACGAGCGAGCCGAACCGCTCGTACCAATATGTGGGCATCTACGCCAACGGCGGCTCCTCTACACCCGTCGTGAACGGCAAGGTGACTCATTCGCTCGACGCCAACCTCACCGTCATCACCCACATCCCCGAGGCGCGCCTCATCATCACCTGCCGTCTCGAAGCGTCCCTTCTGACACGCTCGCAGAACATCTCGAGATACCAGGGCCGGGACTATGCCTTCACGGTGGAAGCGGGCTCCCGCACCGCCACCGGCGGCAATATCTACGACGGCGACTCTTACACCGCTGTCTGGCCCGTGGCTTATATGGACCTTGATGGAGAGGTGCACGAGTTCACCGCCGTCGAGGCAGCGGACCCCGCTTTCGCCAACCTCATCCTCAAGTCGGGCAACGCCTATACCTTCGCCCCGGACGGCTACGGCCCGTATATGTCAGCCAACCTGAGCCTTACGAAGGAGATAGGGGACCGCGTGTCCCTGTCCTTCTTCGCCAACAACTTCACCAACTCCCGTCCCTATGTGGTGTCGAAGGCGACGGGGGTCGGCGCGATATTCACCCCGTCGTTTTATTACGGCCTCACCTGCAGACTGAAGTTCCAATGAAAAGACATCCGTACATATTGGCGGCCCTGCTCGTGGCCTTCATCTCCTGCACGCAGGCATCCTTCACGGACCCCTACGACGGCGCCCTGTGCACTTTCATAGTGCAGGCGAGATACCCCGAAGGCTACACCGCCTTCTCCAGGTCCGGCGTGCAGGTGACTCTGGAGGAAAGCAACCTCGGCTACCGCTACTCTTCCCTTACCGACGACTCCGCGCAGGCGACGTTCTCCGTCCCGGCGGGCGTGTACCGCGTGAGCGTGAGCGACATTTCGGGCGACGACATCTTCAACGGAGCAGCTGACAAGGTCAAGGTCACAGACCGCTCGTCCGTGCTGCATCTGAGCCTGCTGCATTCCCGCGCCGGCTCCATAGTCATAAAAGAAATCTACTGCGGCGGCTGCAAGCGTCTCCCGCAGGAGGGCAACTACCAGTACGACCAGTACCTGATCCTGCACAACAACGACTTCCGCGTGCAGTACCTGGACGGCTTGTGCGTCGGCTCGCTCCATCCGTACAACGCGATGGCTACCAACCCCTTCGTGTCCAAGGACAGTGAGACGGGGGAGACGGTGTTCCCGGACTTCGTGCCCGTGAGCGAAGCCGTGTGGCAGTTCGGCGGCGACGGTTCCTCATTCCCGCTGCAGCCGGGCGAGGACGCGGTGGTGTGCCTCAAGGGGGCCATTGACCATTCCGCCCAGTACCCGCTGTCGGTCAATCTTGACAGGCCCGGCTATTTCGTCTGCTACAACAACACGTATTTCACCAACACGACATACCACCCCGCGCCGGGGCCTAACATCTCCCAGGACCATTATCTGGAGGTGGTCGTCAAGACCGGCATCGCCAACGCCTACACCTTCTCCGTCAACTCCCCGGCCGTGGTGCTCTACCGCCCGCAGGGGATGAGCGCGCGCGAATGGGTGCAGACCTCCGGGGCCGTCGTGCCCATCCCGGGCGGCAGCGGAGCGGCGCAGGTCGCGGCTGTCCCTCAGGAGTGGGTGGTGGACGCGGTCGAGGTGTTCAGCGGAACCTCTTCCGCCAACGCCAAGAGGCTCCGCCCTTCGCTGGACGCGGGGTACGTGACCCTTTCGGACGTCTATCTGGGACATACCCTTCACAGATATGTCAATGAGGAGATGACCGCTTCGGCGGGCTACGAGGTCCTCGTCGACACCAACAATTCCTCGGTTGATTTTTACGAACGCCAGACCCAGTCGCTGCATGAGTAGGAAAAGAATCATACTTTTCGCCCTTGCGGCGATGTCCTGCTGCAGCCTGTCGGCACAGCGGCGGCCCTTCGACGCCCTCCCGGACGCCAACCCCTGGCTCGCAGGGACCAACTATGCCGGGGTGAGGGCGGACACCTCCTCCAACATCTCCTATGCTGAGATTTACGCAGGGGCGGAGGCGGGCGAGTTCCGTCGCTCCTGCGAGGCTTCATCCCTCTGGCGGGCGGGAGCCGAAGCGCGCACGATAAAGCACGTCGAGAGATTCTCGATGGCGGGGGGATTCTCCTTCAGCCAGATGACCGGGCGGGATATGTGCGGCTCGATGTCCATCCGCCCGGGATATTACCCGATAGACGTGCTGGAGTTCACTCCGGGGCGCAAGACCCTGCAGACCTACGCCTTCGACGGCGGCGTGGGCGTTGACGTGGCGCCGCGTCTGAGGATTGGCGCGGGGATGGACTTCACTTCGGCGAATTATTCCAAGCGCAAGGACCTTCGTCATACAAATTATCTGCTGGATATGACCGTCAGCGCCGGCGTGACTTACGCCTTGGGAGATGTCCTCCTGGGAGCGAACTACCTGTTCCGCAAGGACAGCGAAAGCATTGACGCCGAGCAGATAGGCACCGGCGAGTCGTCGTATTGCGCCTTCCTCGACAAGGGGCTTTACTATGGCAAGTACGAGGTCTGGACGGGCAGCGGAGTGCATCTCGACGAGGCCGGGGTGCAGGGGCTGCCTATAAAGGAGACCCTCCACGGAGCCGGCGTCCAACTGTCCCGGGGCGGCAGTCATATCGAGGCGGAGTACCTCTTCGGCGGCGGCAGCGCGGGGGAGAAGCAGACTGTCTGGTACCGCTTCCCTACGCGCGAACTGAATCTGCGTCTGTCGCAGGCCCTTTCCCCTGCGGGGAAGAATGTGTATCTGCGCGCCTCCTGGTCGCACCGGACGCAGTCCAACTTCGAGACGGTGCTGGACAAGGTGACGGAAGGCGGCGTGACGCTTACGCAGGAATACGGCAGCAATCTAATCTTCCAAAGGGCCACGGACGCGGCTGCACTGGAAATGAAGGTGGTGAGGCCCACGTTCGAATACGTCGCTTCCGCGGGTTTTGACGCCCTTCGCGCCGTCTCGTCGCAGATGTATCCTTACATAGCCGAGGAGAGGGTACGGTCCCTTTCTCTCGGCTTCTCTCCGACTTTCCATACAAAGGGCTTCGACTTCGGTCTTGACGCCTTCGCCGCTTTCGGCTCGCTCTCCGACAGCGAGCGGGTAGTTACGGAGGATTCAGGCGTCGTGGACTCTCCATACAGGCTTCAGGAATATTATGACCTTTGGGCCGCGTACGAGACCGCGCCGAGGGTGGGGATCTCTCCCTTCGCGAGGCTGCATTTCGGCAAAGGCCTGTACATCCAGGCGGAAGGGTCCTTTGTGAGGAGCTTTTCAGAGGCTCTCCCCGGGTACCGCGAAAGAGCGTGCCTAAGGCTCGGGCTTGATTTTTAAATGATTAAAAATTAATGAGATATGAAGAAAATCCTTGTTTTTGTAGCCCTTGCGGCCGCAGCGGTTTCCTGCAGGGAGAAACCTGACCCGGAGGTGCTGCCTGCGCCTCTTTGCATAGAGCCGGTCATCACCCGCGCCACAGAAGTCAACTTCGAGACGGGCGACAGGGTGGGCCTCGATGTCATCTGCCCGGACGGGGTGTATGCCGACAATGCGGAGTTCACATATGACGGCTCTGCATTCTCCGGGGACCTCAAATGGTACTCCGATGGAGGACAGGCCTGCTCGCTCAGGGCTTATTATCCATATTCGCAGGGCGGGTTCCCTTCCTCCTTCACCGTAGGCGCCGATCAGACCGCCGGGGCGGGGGAGTTTGACCTGATGCTCTCGACAAAGTCGGGCGTGAAACCCCAGGAGGCTCCCGTCACGATGGTCTTCCGCCATCAGCTCTCGCAGGTGGTCGTAAACATCGAGGACGAGGCGGGCGTGTCCCTTGACGGCGTCACCCTGAAGGGACTTCTGCCGAAGGTGGATTTCTCCGTTGGAGAAGACGGAGAGGTCGTCGCGACGGCTGACGAGTCTGCGTCGAAAGTGGACATCGCCGCGGAGGCAGTGACTCCCGGCAAGCGTTACAGAGCCATAGTCGTCCCGCAGACGATGTCATTCGGCGTGAGCCTCAAATCCGCCTCCGGCGGCAGCGTGGTGCATAATTTCACCGAAGTTGCGATGAAGCCGGGATACAGCTACACCGTCAACGCCACCGTCACAGCGCAGGGCGTGTCGTTCCGCCTCTCCGGCGAGATACAGGCTTGGGACGACGGCGGAGTGATCGATCCGGGCGATGACGATCCCGTCACACCACCGGTCGAGGGTGACGGATATATCGAATATAAGGGTCTGCGTTACAATACCGTGACCCTTCCGGACGGCAAGGTCTGGATGGCTGAGCCTTTAGCCGCTGTACCTGACGGAGTGACAGTCTCTGACGACCCCGCCGAGGGTCAGGTCTGGTATCCCTATTCGTCTGACGGCACTACCGTGACCCCTCTCAAGGACGACGCATCCATCAAGGCGCTGGGCCTTCTTTACAGTTTCGACTCTCTGATGGGAGTGAAGATAACCGAGGACAATTTCTCATCTCTCGAAGGTGCGCAAGGCATCTGCCCCGAGGGCTGGCACATCCCCACCCGCGCCGAGTGGTTCGCTCTCTGCGGCACATCGAACGCCAGCAAGCTCCTAGGCGAGTCCGGTGTGCAGACGGACAGGTCCGCTTTTATGTGGGACCCCGAGTGCGACTATGCCACCGTAGGGAAATTTGACGACGCTGGCTTCAACTTCACCCTTTCCGGCTGCATCGCCAACAACAAGTACAACGCACTCATTACGGACGCCTCGGTGTGCAGCGTCGAAAAGTATCAGGGACGCAACCGTATGGCATACGTTGCCTCTTCCACGGCCAACAGCACCACGCAGTATTTCGCCCTTATGACGACTTTCACTTCCGCCAACGACCGAGGCAAGGTGTCCCTCTCGTTTGCCACTCTCGGAAAGGTGGGAGTGCAGGTCAGATGCGTAAAAAATTAAGGGGAAAGCTTCCGCCTTCCCCTTAACATATCATTGAGAGTGAATTACTTCACGATCAGGTAGTGTCTGCCGAAACGCTCGAAAGCAGCTCTTTCGAGGGCCTCGCGGTCGTCCGGATGGGCGATGGAGGTAAGCAGACGGGCACGCTCCTGATAGCTCTTGCCGTAGAGGTTGACTGCACCCCACTCGGTGACCACCCAGTGCACGTGGAATCTTGAAGTCACGACGCCTGCGCCTTCCTTCAATACCGGCGAAATCTTGGATACGCCCTTCTTTGTGCGGGATGACATTGCGATGATGGGCACGCCTTCCTCGGCGAGGGACGCTCCGTAGATGAAGTCGATCTGTCCGCCGACACCGCTGAAGTGCTTGGTGCCGATGGAGTCTGCGCAAACCTGTCCCGTGATGTCCATTTCCACAGCTGAGTTGATGGCTGTCATACGGGGATTCTTGCAGATCACGTAAGGATCGTTGGTGTATCCTACGTCCATCATCAGCACGTCGGGGTTGTTGTCGATGAAGTCATAGACTTTCTGCGAACCCATAAGGAAGGTGGAGACGATCTTGCCCTTGTCGGTGACCTTGTTGGAGCCGTTGATGACGCCCTTCTCGACGAGGTCGAGCACGCCGTCAGCGAACATCTCGGTGTGGATACCGAGGTTCTTGTGGTTTCCGAGCTTTGCCAGGATGGCGTTGGGGAGAGCTCCGATGCCGAGCTGGAGGCAGGCTCCGTCCTTGATAAGAGGCAGGCAGTTCTCACCGATGGCGAGGTCGGTCTCGTCCGGAACGACGACCTTTGCCTCCATAAGAGGCGTGTCGTCCTGGACGAAGATGTCGATCTGGTCGACGGAGATCATTGCCTGACCGAAAGCTCTGGGCACGTGAGGATTGACAACGGCGATGACGGTCTTTGCGCACTCAACTGCAG
>R15__coassemble_1386_pt1 | contig 12343 bp, 12 predicted proteins | sample R15__metabat2_low_PE_040 | metagenome-assembled genome bin R15
GTCCACCAAAATTCAAGTCTTCTCAATCTTGGAACGCCTACCGTTTCATAAACGGTCCTACAACTAATATCGGGCCACGTTACGTTGCCTCAAACGTGTCTGAAAGAGCCAAAGAAGGCAGCTCGGGACACGGTCGGAAGGCGTAGCGTGTCTGAAGCTCCAGCCCGGCGCACCGGAATGCCTGCAAAAACTTCAGGAAAGGCAAACCACGAGGGGATCTATGACCGAAAAAGCCTTACAGCACGATGGTGCTGATGCTGGAAGGTGCTACAGGGACGCTGACGGTCTTCCTGCCCACGGTAAGGGAGAGAGTCTTTTCAACTCCTTCCTTCTCGGCGACGAGCACTACGACACGGCCGTCGGGATTGCGGAATGCAAGCGCCTCGGACTGGGAGCCTTCAGTGTCGAGATAAACGGCTCCGGGCTGCACATAGTGGCTGATATGCTTCATCAGGTAGTATTCGTAGTCCCACTGATATGTGCCGTTCTCCTCATCCACGAGGACGAGGGAATTCTGCCTCCATCCCCAAGTGCTGACGCCGCCCTTCTTCAAGGCAAGGTTCCAGTACTCATACAGGCTCACGCCGTTGTCCATATAGAGTTTGAGCAGGTCCCAGGAGTCCATGCAGTCCTTCCACGAGTTCTGTCCGTTGAAGCACTGATGCTCGCTCATCACCATCGTGAGGTCCGGGTATCTGCTGTGGATTTCGGGCAGAGCGTCCTTGCCGCCCCACTGGAACGCCACACCCTTGATGTACTTCCCCGCCACTTCATCCTCGATGCAGGTCTCGGCCTGATGCCAGTCCGCCCGCTCCATCGTGCCGTGGTAGAGCTCGACTCCCATTTCCTCCATCGCCGGCCCGAGGAAACGCTCGAATCTTGCGAGTCCCTCGGGAGTCCAGGTGCAGGACGTGTACCACTGCGCGGAGTTGGGTTCATTCTGAGGCATCACCATAAAGATGTCGACGCCTTCATTCCTGTATGCCTCAATATACTTCTGGAAATAAAGGGCATACGCCTTGAGGTACTCGTCCTCCATCGTGAACGAGTCCGTCCCCTCACGTCTGATCTGATCGGGACGGATGCCGTTGTCGACTATCACGCCGGGCTTGACATACTTTGACAAATCTATGCTCTGAAGGAGCTTGCCGAGGTTCTCGCGGTTATGGACGTCCTGGTTGAAGATGCCGTCGAAGTCCACTCCGGCGAGCCAGGCGAGCATCATCGGGCTCATCGCCGCGCTGGCATAGTGGCGGTTGTTCTTGAGCCACTGCGGCGGGCACCAGGGAGAAGCCCATACCTTCAGGCCGGGATTCCTTGCGAGAGCCTCCTTGATGATGGGGAGGAGCCCGTCGCGGTCCCTCTCAATCGAGAAGTGCTCCATCGCAAAATCCCCTTCCACGTCATCGTAGGAATAATAGTCCCGGGCAAAGTCGCTTGCCCCGAGAGGAGTGCGGCAGATATTGAAGGACGCTCCCTTGCCGGGAGTGAAAAGCTCGTCAAAGATAGCGTCCTGATCCTCCTGGGAAAGGACTTTGACGGCGTCGTAGGAAAGCTCGCTGAAAGCCGTGCCGAAGCCCATTATGGTCTGGCCTTCGGAGTCGAGGTCAACCGTCAGGGTCTCGACCTTTGCAGAGTCGCAGACCGCGGTGACGTCGACTGCCTGCCATTGGCTGTCTGCGGTGGTGGTCACCATTTCGGAAACTTTGGGAGCGCAACCTGCCAGAAAGAGAAGCGCCAGAGCGGAGAAAGATTTGTATGTCATACAAGAATAAATAATAAAGAGCCATCCGAAAAAATCGAAAGGCTCTTAGGTTTGTTTGTCGAGAAGAGGTGACTCGAACACCCGACCCCCACGTCCCTAACGTGGTGCGCTAGCCAACTGCGCCACTTCTCGTTCCCTGTTTGGGACTGCAAATTTATGTTGTTTCATTTAAAAAACAAAACAATTTCGAAATATTTTGCAAAAAACTCTCATCTTTGCACCATATGAAACTGATCAGCTGGAATGTAAATGGCCTGAGGGCCGTCTGCGGCAAGGGATTCGCGGACATTTTCGTAGAGTTGGACGCAGATTTTGTCTGCCTGCAGGAGACAAAGCTCCAGGCGGGACAGATCGACCTGGAGTTCCCGGGGTACACTTCTTATTGGAACTACGCCGACAAGAAAGGATACTCCGGCACGGTCATCTATACCCGGCACATCCCCCTGGGCGTCACTTACGGCATCGGCGTGGACGAGTACGACCACGAAGGGAGGGTCGTCACGCTCGAGATGGAGGAGTTCTTCCTCGTGTGCGTCTACACCCCCAACTCCCAGGACGGCCTGCGAAGGCTCGAATGGAGGATGGGCTGGGAGGATGAGTTCCGCAAGTATGTCTGCGGTCTCGCCCGCAGGAAGGGCGTCGTCATCTGCGGCGACATGAACGTCGCGCACTGCGAGATTGACCTCAAGAACCCCGCCACCAACCACTTCAATCCCGGATTCTCAGACGAGGAGAGGGAGAAATTCTCGGCCCTTCTGGCCGAAGGATTCCGAGACAGCTGGAGGGACGCCCATCCCGGCGAAGCGAAATATTCCTGGTGGTCATACAGGATGGCGGCGCGCGAGCGGAACGTAGGGTGGCGCATCGACTATTTCCTCGTGTCCGAAGGACTTGCGCCGAAAATCTCCGGCACGGACATCCTCGGCGAGATATTCGGCTCCGACCACTGCCCGGTGGAGCTCACTCTCAACCTTTGAAAAAGAAAGCTATCGCGACCACCGCGAGCAGCAGCCCCGCAATCTGCAGGGGCTTGAGCCTCTCTTTGAAGCATACGACGCCGACGATGGTCGCCACGATGACGATGCCGATGTTGTACAGGGGATAGTACAGGCCCGTCGGGATCTGCGCGAGGGCCCTGAGCATACAGGAGGTGCAGCAGACGTTGACAAGTCCGAGCGCGACTCCCCCGGCGACGCTCTTCCACGTGACGGGATAACGGCTGAACGACCCCCTCGCGACGCACACCAGGAGCGAACACAGCGCGGCGACGAAGAAGATGACGCACATCTGCGACGAAAGGTGCGTGCTCAGGCTGTCCGGCCCGAAGGAGGTCTCGACCGAATGCTGCACCAGCTTGAGGGAGAAATCCGACACGCCATAGACGCAGAAGACCGCGACGAGCAGCAGAATGGCCTTGCGGCGGCGCACGGAGTCACTCACCCCGGTCTGGAGCGACGGGTCGTGAGCCTCGTTCTCGGCGGGGATGACGATCAGGAACATCGCCAGCAGCACTCCCGCGACGGGCAGCCACGGAGGTGCGGCCTGACCGAGAAAGATGGAGCTCAGCAGCACGGGGAGCACCAGCGAAGCCCTCGCCGAGGCGGTCGTCAGCGCAACGCCCGAGCGCCAGGTGCATCGGTCCATCATCTGGAACCCCAGCATAAAGAACACGCCCTGCACGCAGGCGAAAAGAAGAGGTCTTACGGGAAGGGAATACTCCGGAGCGAAGGATGCGCCTCCGAAGATGAGCCTGAAGGCTATGGGGACGACGGAGAAAAGGAGGGCGGTAATGTAATTGAACAGCGTAACCTGCTGTCCGTCAACGCCGTGACGCTGGCAAAACTTGAATATGACCGAGAACAGCGACCCGCATATGACCGCGAAAAGAAGGTAAATCATATGCTACTCTTCGACTACGTACACGTCTTCGCCGGGCTCGGCGAAAAGGAACTTCTCGCGGGCGAACTTCTCCAGGGAGTCACGGTCGGTGGTGAGGGTCCTGAGCTCATCCTGCAGGCGCTCGGTGTCGGACCTCAGAAACTCCATCTGCCGCTCCTGACGGTGCACCGTGAAACCGGCCTCGATCCAGCGGAAAAGATTGTCCCTCTTTATGAAGCAGAAGAATACAAGAAATACGGCGGTAGCCACGATGGCGTAGCGCACGAATGACCTCTCCTCCCTGTTCGCCCCGTCCTTGGAGCGGTTCCATATATTCTTGTACTTACTTGATCCCATCATTTGACAATTTGTACAAAAATAACTATTTTTGTGAATTAAAACACCGAAATTGATATGAAACCCACATTACTCGTTCTCGCTGCCGGTATGGGCAGCCGCTACGGCGGACTCAAGCAGATGGACGGTCTCGGTCCCAACGGAGAGACCATCATCGATTATTCCATTTATGATGCCGTACAGGCCGGATTCGGCAAGGTAGTCTATATCGTCAGAGAATATTTCAAGGAGCAGATGGAGCAGACCGTGAAGGAGAAGTACGCCGGCGTGAAGTGCCTCGACGGCGAGCCTCTTGAGTTTGTATTCGTCACCCAGGAACTGAACAAGATCCCCGCCCGATTCGCCCTCAACCCCGAGCGCCAGAAGCCCTGGGGCACCGCACACGCCGTGCAGATGGCCGCCGAAGTCATCAAGGAGCCCTTCGCCGTCATCAACGGCGACGACTACTACGGCAAGGATTCGTTCAGGATCCTCGGCGACTGGCTTCGCGCGCACGAGTGCAGCGAGGGAGTCTATTCCATCGTCGGATTCGAGCTCAACAACACCCTCTCCGAGTCGGGCGGCGTGAGCCGCGGCATCTGCCACTATGACGCGGACCAGCATCTGACCAACGTCGTGGAGCACCTCGACATCTACACCGAGAGCGACGGCGAGGTGAGAGGCAACAACTCCATCACCGGCGAGAGGGTCGTCCTCAACGGCAAGGACCTCTGCTCGATGAACATGTGGGGCTTCACCCCCGACTATTTCGCAAAGAGCGCGGAGATATTCGAGAGATTCCTCGAGGCCAACATCAACGAGCTCAAGAAGGAGTACTACATCCCCTACGCCATCGACTGCATGATCAAGGCGGGCAGCGGCAAGTGCGACGTCCTCTCCACCCCCTCACACTGGTTCGGAGTCACCTTCAAGGAGGACCGTCCGGGTGTGGTCGCGAAATTCCAGGAGCTCGCGGACAAGGGAGTCTATCCCACACCTCTTTACAAGAAATAATCAAAAAGGGCTTTGCCGGTCGGCAAAGCCCTTTTTGATTCATACCTTCGAAGGGAAGGCTATTTCTTGAAATAGCGGTTGAACAGCCCCTCGAAGCCCTTGCCGTGACGGGCCTCGTCCTTCGCCATCTCGTGGACGGTGTCGTGGATGGCGTCGAGATTCGCAGCCTTGGCGTTCTTCGCGATGCGGAACTTGTCCTCGCAGGCGCCGGCCTCCGCCATCATTCTCTTCTCAAGGTTGGTCTTGGTGTCCCAGACGACCTCGCCGAGGAGCTCGGCGAACTTGGCGGCGTGCTCGGCCTCCTCCCAGGCGTAGCGCTTGAACGCCTCCGCGACTTCCGGATAACCCTCGCGGTCCGCCTGACGGCTCATCGCGAGATACATTCCGACCTCGGTGCACTCGCCGTTGAAATGGGCGCGCAGGTCCTTGAGCATTTCCTCGCCGGTACCCTGGGCGACGCCGATGACGTGCTCCTGGACAAACTCGATCTTGTCGTCCTCGACTTTCTTGAACTTGCTTGCGGGGACACCGCACTGAGGGCACTTAGCGGGGGCCTCATCACCTTCGTGGACGTATCCACATACAGAACAGATGTACTTTGCCATAATTTTCAGTGTCATTAAAAGTTTTCAAGTGCAAAAATAATCATTGCTTCTGATATTTCAAAATAGAATTATTCCATTTTATAAAAATCTTCCAGCCTCCACTCGTCCTTCCATTCAAGAGTCGACATACCGTCCCTGAAAATGACGGGGAGAAACACGTATGTCGCCTTGTAGACGTCCTGCGAAGGGCTCACGAGGGTGTAATAGCGGTCAGTCAGCTGCGGCTCGGAGAAGTCCCGCTCCGAGGGACGGTGATTCTTATACCTCTCCATATATGAGGCATACGCCTTGGCCGGAAGGTCAGTGTGAAGCGTGTGAGGCTCCCACCTGTCCGCCATCGCGACATAGAGGTCCTTTCCGGGTATCTTCACGACGCTCGTTATCTGCGAGCAGAACGAATGGGCGTAAGGGTCGCCGACGTGCGGGTCTCCCAGCACCTCGTACTCGCCGTGGTAGTCATCGAACACCGCCACCTCCGAAGGGTTGGGGGTGTAGCTGGTGGTGCCGGAAGTGAACATATAGTGGCGCCCCTGCGCATAGAAATGAGCCGCCGCCTCGCGCGTGCGCGGAGGTGTCAGACCCACGAAATGCTCGGACCACTCGTCCGTGACATCGGTGCAGTCGGGGGTGAGCGTGCAGCAGATGTACTCCCAGTGGGGGCGCTCGAACCACACGTACGACTTGCCGGTGTCGGGGTCGGTGTACATATCGAAGTCGCCCACTCCGAAGCCCTGGGGCTTGAGGTTGCGGACAAACTCGTACGGACCCAGGAACGAGTCGGACTGCATTATCACGAAATGTCCGTTCTGATTCTGGAACTTCAGCCAGCAGACGTACTTGCCCGTGGCCTCGCTGTAGACGATGTGCGGGCGCTCGAGTTTCTGGGAGCGGTGCAGGAATGACTTGGGGTCGTCGGAGGGCACTATGATGTCGCCCTCGTCCTTCCAGTTGTAGAAATCCATTGAGGAATAGCACCTTACGCCGCAGAAGAAGCAGTTGGTGCCGTAAAGGGTATTGGTCTTGTCCTCACCATACCAATAGTACTTCCCGTCCAGGAAGGTCACTTGGAATCCATGCGCCTGGATGGGCTTTCCATCGGTATCCAGCCAGACTTCGCCGGGCCGGATGGAGGAGTACTCCACGGGATGCAGGGGATATGTCTGGACGTTGAGATAGCTGCAATCCCCCACCGTGTCGATGCGCACGGGAGCATCAAGGGTGACGTTGCTGAAGCCGAAGAAGGACGCGTAGTCGCAACGGTCGATGACGAAGGCGGAAGTGTCAGCGGTCTCCACCCGGACGTCCTTGAGGGAGAATTTGTCTATGTCCTGCACGCTGCCGAGAGATACGCATCTGGCGGTCACGTTGCCGAAGAAGACGTTCTTGCCCTTCATTTCCGGGACAGCGTCCATCTTGACCAGGTTGCGGCAGTGCTCTATCTCGACATCGTGGATGGATATGTTCCTCAGATACGGGGTGAAGCGGTCGACCGGGCGCTCCGGGAAGCGGTTCGCCAGGTCGCCTACCCACTTCGCGGAGCCCAGCATATCCGAGCAGAGGGCGTCCTTGAGAAGATTTGCGCGCACGCGCTCGACATAGACGTTCTCGATGCCTCCGCCGCGAGGCCTGCGGGACTTGAAGCGGAAGCCCACGGTGGTGCCGTCGAAGACGCAGTCGTGCATATACACGTTCCACACGCCACCGGCGGTTTCGGAGCCGCACACGAGTCCGCCAGCACCCCTGAGAGCCAGGCAGTTGCGTATGACGATGCGCTCCGACGGACGGGCCCTCAGGAGGCCGTCGTCACCGCGTCCGGACTTGACGGTGTAACAGTCGTCCTGACAGTCGAGGGAGCAGTATTCGACCAGCACGTCGCGGCAGGAGTCGAGGTCGATACCGTCCGTGCGGCCGTGGCCGTGGCTTCTCACCGTCACTCCGCGCACAATCACCGAGTCGCAGTACTGCGGCACGACATTCCAGAAGAGCCCCCGCTCGAGAGTGACGCCTTCGACAAGGACGTTCGAGCACTCGTAGGGGGAGAACATCTTTGGGAGAAACACTGGTCCTCCGTCGGCGCCGTCGTAGATGCGGTCCTCCGGGGGGGTCTGCATCACAGTGGTCTCCGCGTCGATGGAGGTGTCGGAGTTGCGCGTGAATATCTCGCAGTCCGTGTCAGGCCCAACGATGCGTCCCTGCCCCGTGAGGGCTATGTTTCTCGCTCCGCGGGCGTAAATGCAGGCGCCGAGCGAATAGACGTCGATGCCCTCGTCACGCGTGAGCACCGTCGGCAGGTAGTCCTTGATGTCCCCGCTGAAATGGAGTTCCGCTCCCGCGGGAATGTCAAGGTCGATGCCGCTGCGCAGTTCGAGTCGCCCCGTGGGCCAGACCCCTTCCGGGATGCTCACGACTCCGCCCCCGGCGGATGCGAGCGAGTCGATGGCGGTCTGTATGGCGGCGCGCACCTGCGCTGCGTCCATATCGGGCGAAAGGACCGGGGTCAGATGCCTGTCGGGGAAGGTCGGAAGGGACAGGTCAGCCATTGGAAATGGCGCCTCGACGGGCGCCATTTCAGAAGTCATATACTCCGGACCTGCTTGGATGTCAGGCTGTTGAGGAGTCTGGGCGCAGGAGCAGAAAAAGACTGCCGCCAGCGCGCAAGGAAGCGTGAGCCTCATTATTTGAGGAGCTTGATGTTGCCGATGACGGGGAGCTCCTTAGCTTTGCCCTGGACGGCATATACGATGCCGACGATGGCAAGGATGAGGCAAACGAAGTTGACGATGCCGAAAAGCCAGCCAAGGACCTTAGCGGTGGCGAGGGCACCGGCAATGAACGAGATAATGAAGAGGACAAGGCCCTGGTTTGCGTGGAACCTGGCGAACTTGGAATCCTTGGCCGCGAAAATGGGAATGAGCACGAGAATGCCGATGTATGCGAGCGCCGCCATCAGCTTGTTTTCCTTGACGTCCTCGGGGTCGACCTCGTCGGTATAGTCGTCTATCTCGGACTTGATCTGGTCGATGGCGGCCTGAGCCTTCTCCTTGGCCTTTCCGTAGGCTTCCATAGTGTCTTCCTTGAATTCTTCGAATTTTTCGTTGAAGTTGTTGTTTTCTTCTGCCATAATGATATAGTTTTAAAAGTTATTGTGCGGATACATCTTTGCAATTATACGAAATTTACGGCAGAAATGTCTATATTTGTAAATAAATCTGCACTGAATATGAAGAAATTATACCCCATTCTCCTCTCATCTCTTCTTTTGACCTCCTGCAGCGGCTCCGACGCTTCCGCCATCCTGGGCATCCTGGCTTCGCTTCTCGGGGGGTCCGAAGAGACTTCCGCCGAGCTTTACAGCACGCCTTCAGCCCTGATGGAGATTCCCACCGTCACGCAGGGCGACATCATCGTCACCCACGACGGCTATACGCTGTCCTACAACGCTGCGGCGAAGATCCCCGAGTGGGTGGCCTACGAGCTCACGTCCGAAGAGACCAAGGGCGAGGCCGACAGGGACGAGATCACGTTCAAGATGGACCCCGACATCAAGGTGCGCCAGGCTATGAGGGAGGATTATTCCGGCTCCGGCTGGACCAAGGGGCATATGGCCTGCGCGGGCGATTTCCACTGGGACGAGGACGCGATGGCCCAGACCTTCTACCTTTCAAACATCTGCCCGCAGAACGAGGAGCTCAACGGCGGCGACTGGAACTACCTCGAAAAGCAGGTGCGCCGCTGGGCGCGCGACTACGGCCGCGTCTGGGTGGTGTCCGGTCCCATCATCGGCACAGGCAAATACGGCACCATAGGAGAGCGGGACGTGGCGGTGCCGGACTCCTTCTTCAAGGCGGTGCTGGTGCAGAACAAAGGGAAATTCCACTCCATAGCCTTCGTGATGGACAATGACGACAGGCGCTACTATCTCTCCGACTGCGCCTTGACTGTCAATGAGTTGGAGGAGCTGACGGGCCTTGACTTCTTCCCTTCGCTGTCGGACGACGTGGAGGAGAGCGTCGAGGGAAGGTATGACTTCCGCATCTGGGACATTACTGAGAGGTAATTCCGGCGCGATGGCAGATTTTTCCGACATTCAGGCCTCTCCCGGCATTCAGGCCTTTCCCGACATTCAGGCCTCTCCCGGCGGACCTTCTTCAGACCCGTTTTTCGCGGACCCGGGGCGGGACATCCGCGTGATGGGGATTCTGAACCTCAGTCCCGACTCGTTCTACGCCCCTTCCAGGCTGGAATTTTCCATCCTGGAGTCCGGCGCCGACATCATCGACGTCGGAGCAGTCTCCACCCGTCCCGGCGCCGCGCCCGTCAGCGAGGAGGAGGAATGGCACCGGCTGGAGAGTGTCCTTCGGGAGATTTCACAGACATTTCCGCACCTGGCCGGCATCCCCTCAAGCACCTCTTCCCCGGCCATTTCCATTGACAGCGTGCAGACTGCATCCAGCGCCACTTTTCCGGCCATTTCCATTGACACCACCAGAGCCGGCATCATCGAGCGGGCCTGCGACCTTCTGGGGGCGCCGGTCATCGTCAACGACATTTCCGCCGGCGAGGATGACCCTGCGATGCTCCCCCTCGCCGGGCGCCTCGGCCTGCAGTACATCGCGATGCACAAAAGGGGCACTCCCCTCACGATGCAGACCCTTTGCGACTACGACGACGTCATTTCTGAGGTTTCCGATTATTTCAGGCGGTTTTCGCTCAGGGCCGCCGAAGCGGGGGTCAGCGACTGGATCCTGGACCCGGGATTCGGCTTCGCCAAGGACGCCTCCCAGTGCTTCCGGCTTCTGTCCGGACTCGGGCAACTGCGAGTGGCAGGGCACCCCGTACTCGTCGGCATTTCCCGCAAGAGCTTCATATACAACACATTGGGCATCTCCCCCGAGGAGGCTCTCCCCGCCACATCCGCCCTGCATCTCGCCGCCCTCGAGCGCGGTGCTGACATCCTCCGTGTCCACGACGTCCGCTCCGCCCGCGGCGTCATCTCCCTCTACCGCTCCCTGCACGGGGTCCAGTAGCCGCGTCCCCGCACAGAGCCTTATGACCACGTCCCTGCACTGAGCCTTATGACCACGTCCCGGTCGTGCCGCGACTTTCCGCCACCTCGGCACTCCTTCCCGGCGCCACTTAGGGAACGAATCGGCCTCTCAGAGCGGTTTCTCTCCCTAAAACACCATCATCTATCATATTTCATAACCAGACATCTGGAAATCTGGCTGTCGGATCTGATTCCCAAGTCAAACCGCAGTTCATCGGCAAGCTTACTTTTTTGCTTACTGTCAAGCTGATAGACCGAGCCGACACCAAAACGCCCTATCATTTCGTTGTCAATAATCTGGCACAAAGACATATCGTCCATTTCCTTTTTTACGTACTTTGGATTTCCTTCGTTCAGCAGCATTTTCGAGACATCTTCCGAGGAGTAACCTTTTTCTATCAAGTCAAGGGTGATCAAAGGAGAATCCACGTTGTCTTTTCTCTGTTCATCCAACCATTCCTGGGATGTCTTCCTCAACATTGAATACATATATGCCCTAGCTGTGCCGTACCAATTTTGCACCATTTCCAATTGTTCAAAACTCTTCCGCAACAATATACCATTCCGGTCAGCCTCCCATACGTCCGGAAAATCGGCATTCTTCGGGAAAAATTGGTTCAACTCGTTCCTTGTATGGAAGCGGGGCATCTCCTCACAGGCTCCGCGCTCACGTACGAAAAGACTGTTGCAAGTACTCCAAGGGTACGCAAAGGGAGTAGCGCAGACGCCATGATGCATCCCTTGCCTGAGTCCATAGGACAATGCCATCTGTATATGATATGGCCCTTCGAGTCGCCGGACAAAATGTCCGGGGTCAAATAATGGTCCTTTCCGGGAATGTCTTGTATTAAAAGACTTAGTCTGACTGCAAGCGAATGAAGTGACGAATCGCTCCGTGTTATCGGAATTGGCATTCGCATGCAAGTGAGTAGACATGACCGAATCCGTCATCACCTCCGTATCGGACCTGTATGCGGCCAGAGCGATACCGTTGGTGAGAGCCCTGACATCGTTGAGATTTCTTGTCAGCACTTCAGAATGCGCCGTAAGACAAATATGGTAAAGCGATTTCATCAGTTTACAGTGAGATCGGGTTCGTCTTCTGGTTGAATCGGGAAAGAGCCTCCTCTGAACATAGAGAACGGACCGCCGAACGTGATCGGGCGGACGATATCCTTGGGATTGACTCCAAAAGGCTTCTTCAGGCGGTTGGCAAATTTCTCGTGTTGCGGAATAAAGCTGAACATCATAGTGCTCCAAAATTCCTCAGCCTGCTCATACGGCTGCGCGCAGGACATTATTTCAGCCATGCTCAATACTCTGACAATGGGATAAATCGTATAATCTTTATCTTCCCACCCACATTTGATCATGGACTTGATAGCCATTTTGAACATAGACTCAGCCTTTTCAGGATGCTTCATCAGTTTTTCAACATCCGTTTCTAATGGATGCTCTGTAGAGAAATGCAATTCGCCATTCTTCTCATCGATTAAAACTTCCAATAACTTTTTCATTTGTATTCTTGAGTTGGGGAATCATTAAACATCCGGCACCAAATCCATTCCCCATAAATTGGAGATGGTCCGATAAATATCTCCGCCACCAGTTAGGGAACGAATCTGCCTCTCAGAGAGGTTTCTCTCCCTAACTATCCCGCAAAAGCAGCTTCCGAAGCCCTTTCCGACACAACTTAGG
>R15__coassemble_1406_pt1 | contig 12149 bp, 10 predicted proteins | sample R15__metabat2_low_PE_040 | metagenome-assembled genome bin R15
CAGAACGAGTCCGGGTCGTCCCCGTCCGGGAAGAGCACCAGCGAGACGTTCATCCCTTCCTTGAGGATCATCCCTATCGCCCTCTGGGCGGCGTGGATGCCGGCCTTGTCGCCGTCGTACATCACTGTGACGTTCTGCGTGAACTTCTTGATTATGCGGATCTGCTCCTCCGTGAGGGAGGTGCCGCAGGAGGCGACGGTGTTGCCGAGTCCGAGCTGATGCATCGACACGACGTCGACGTTGCCTTCGGCGAGAAGGCACCTGTCCTGCCGGCTTATCTCGCCCTTGGCGAGGTAGACGCCGTAAAGGGCGCGGCTCTTGGTGTAGATGGGCGTCTCGGGGGAATTGACGTATTTCGCGATGTTGCCATCGCTCCTGAGGGTCCTGCCGCTGTACGCGATGACCCTGCCGCTGAGCGAATGTATGGGGAACATCGCCCTCTCGCGGAAGCGGTCCACGAGAGAGCCGTCGTCGTATTTGATGGACAGGCCCGTCTCGACGAGGTACTCCTCCTTGAATCCTTCGGCGAGAGCCGCGTCGGTGAAGGAGGACCTGCCCGACGGAGCCCAGCCGAGGCCGAACCGGGCGATGGTCTCGTCGTCGAGACCCCTGGAGTGGAGGTACGCCAGACCGGTGGTGCGCCCCTCCGGGGAAGTCAGGCTGCGAACGAAGAATTTCTGGGCGAACTCCGACACCAGCATAAGGCTCTCCGTGCGCTGGCGCTGGGCGATCTCCTCTACGGTCTCCTCCTTTTCCTGTATTTCTATATGGTATTTGGCTGCGAGATACCTAAGCGCTTCGACATAGCTGCAATGCTCGTGCTCCATCACGAAACCCACGGCGGAGCCGGCCTTGCCGCAGCCGAAGCATTTGAAGATCCCTTTCGACGGGGAGACGTAGAACGACGGCGTCTTTTCGTTGTGGAACGGACAGCAGGCGATGAGATTGGCCCCGCGGCGCCTCAGCGTCACGAAATCCGACACCACTTCTTCTATCCTGACAGCGTCAAATATCTGGTCTACCGTCTGCTGGGGTATCATACACTTTTACGAGGCCACCTCGCAGAGGAACTTGATGCGGACAAGCCGGATCTCCATTTCCTCGTAGTCGGCCCCCAGGTCTTTCATTGCGTCCTCCAGGGAGTCCGAGGCCGCCTCTTCCTTGAAATATTCTATTATCTCCTCCACCACGTCCTCGTCGATGTTCTGGTCGATGAAGTAGTTGAGGTTGAGCTTGAGCCCCGAGGACACGATGGCTTCGATCTCGGTCATCAGATCCTCCATTTCCAGGCCCTTAGCCTCCGCGATGTCCTCCAGCGACATCCTTCGGTCAATGCTCTGTATTATGTAAATCTTGTTCGCGGACTTGCTGGGAGCGGACTTGACCACGAAATCGTCCGGACGGACTATCTCGTTCTCCTCCACGTACTTGGCGATCAGGGCGACAAACTCCTTTCCGAACTTTCTCGCCTTGCCGTCTCCCACTCCCTGACAGTTCCTGAGGTCCTCGACCTTCACGGGGTACTGGATGGACATATCCTCGAGTGAAGGGTCGCTGAAAATGATCCAGGGCTGCAGCTTGAGCCGCTTGGAGATGTCTTTCCTGAGATCCTTGAGCATCGAGAGGAGCACGGGGTCTCCCCCGCCTCCGCCGGACTTGAGGGCCGCGGAAGCCGCTGCCGCCTCCTCGTCGTCGTCATCGTCCGCGCCGCCCGAGAAGACCCTGTCCTCGACGAGCTCGAGCTTGTACGGGTTGGAATAAAACTCCTCTCCCTTGGCGGTGACGCCTATCAGGCCGTAGGTCTCTATCTCCTTGTCAAGAAGGTGGAGGATGAGTCCCTGGTGCATCACGGTGCACCAGAATTTCTCCGAATGCGCCTTGCCGGCACCGAAGAGACGGAGGGTGTCGTGCTTGTAGGACTGTATCTTGGAGTTGGTCACTCCGGCGAGAATGTTGGCGAGATGCTCTATCTTGAATTTCTCCGGGAGGGAGCGCACCAGCTCTATCACCATACACATCTCCTTGCGGCCGTCGAAGGTGGCCTTGGGGTTGACGCAGTTGTCGCAGCAGCCGCAGTTGTCCTGAGGATAATCCTCTCCGAAGTAATTGAGCAGCAGGTGTCTGCGGCATCGGCTGGACTCAGCGTAGGTCACCACCTCGCCGAGCAGCTGTCCGCCGATTTCCTGCTCGGCTATGGGCTTGCCCTGCATGAATTTCTCCAGCTTCTGGATGTCCTTGTAGCTGTAATAGGTGATGCAGCGGCCCTCCTGGCCGTCGCGTCCCGCGCGTCCGGTCTCCTGATAGTAGCTCTCTATGCTCTTGGGGATGTCATAGTGGATGACGAAGCGTACGTCCGGTTTGTCGATGCCCATACCGAAGGCGATGGTCGCCACGATGACGTTTATCTCCTCCATCAGGAAGGCGTCCTGGTTCTCGCTGCGGGTCTTGGCATCCAGGCCGGCGTGGTATGGACGTGCCTTTATGTCATTGATGCACAGCAGCTCCGCGAGCTCCTCCACCTTCTTTCTGCTAAGGCAGTAGATGATGCCCGACTTGCCGGGATTTTGCTTTATGAACCGGATGATGTCCTTCTCCGGATCGACCTTGTCCCTCACCTCGTAGAAAAGGTTGGGACGGTTGAACGAGGACTTGAACACCTTCGCTCCGGGGATGCCGAGGTTTTTGAGGATGTCGTGCTGGACCTTGGAGGTCGCGGTCGCGGTCAGGGCGATTATCGGGGCTCTGCCGATCTCCTCCACGAGGGAGCGGATGCGGCGGTACTCCGGGCGGAAGTCGTGACCCCATTCGGAGATGCAATGCGCCTCGTCCACGGCGAAGAATGAAATCTGTATCTCCTTGAGTATCGCCACGTTGTCCTCCTTGGTGAGAGACTCCGGAGCGACGTACAGGAGCTTCGTCCGCCCGGCCAGGAGGTCGGAACGGACCTCCTGTATCTGGGCTTTGTTAAGGGACGAATTGAGGAAGTGGGCTATACAGTCGTTGCCCGCCACGAAACCCCTGATGGCGTCGACCTGATTCTTCATCAGGGCGATGAGGGGCGAAATGACGATCGCGGTACCCGGCATCAGCAGGGCCGGCAGCTGGTAGCAAAGGGACTTGCCGCCGCCGGTAGGCATCAGCACGAAGGCGTCGTTACCCTCCACAAGGTGTTTGACGATGCTTTCCTGGTCTCCCTTGAACTTGTCGTATCCAAAGAATTCCTTGAGTTTTGCGCGTATTGCCTCCGATTCTATAGCCATAACATCAGTATTAATCCAGTTTGTGAATGGCAAGGCCCGACCTGAGCTTGGGCTCGAACCAGGTGGTCTTCGGCGGCATAATGCTGCCGCTGTCCGCTATGGCCATCAGCTGGTCCATCGAGACGGGATAGAGGGCGAAAGCCACCTTCATCTCTCCGCTGTCCACCCTTCTGCCGAGCTCGGAAAGGCCCCTTATGCCTCCGACGAAGTCGATCCGTTTGTCGGTGCGCAGGTCCTTGATACCCAGGATCTTGTCCAGGACGAGCCTGGAAAGGATGGTGACGTCGAGCACCCCGATGGGGTCAGAGTCGTCATACCTTCCGGGACGTGCCGTGAGCGAATACCACTTGCCCTCGAGATACATCGAGAAGTTGTGCAGAGACTCGGGATGATAGATGTCCGTACCCTTGCACATAATGTCGAAGTCGTCGCCCAGCATACCTATCAGCTGGGTGGCGGTAAGACCGTTGAGGTCCTTGACGACGCGGTTGTAGTCGATTATCTTGAGCTGACTCTGGGGGAAGCACACGGCCATGAAGTAGTTGTACTCCTCCTCTCCGGTGTGAGCGGGGTTGAGGGACTTCTTTTCCGCTCCCACGCGGGCGGCCGCCGCCGTACGGTGGTGTCCGTCAGCCACATAGAAAGCCTCGACCTGAGTCGTGAAGAGCTCGGTGATGCGGGCGATGTCCTTGTCGTCGTCCACCACCCAGAGCTCATGAGCGAATCCGTTCTCGTCCACAAACCTGTACTCGCTCTGTCCTGCGACGTAAGCACAGACGATGGCGTTGAGCTCGGCGTTGTCCTTGTATGCGAAGAAGACGGGCTCGATGTTGGCGTTCTGGATGCGGACGTGGACCATACGGTCGTCCTCCTTGTCCTTGCGCGTGAGCTCGTGCTTCTTTATCAGACCTGTCGCATAGTCGTCCGTGTGGGCGCAGAGGACGAGGCCGTACTGGGTGCGGCCTTCCATCGTCTGGGCGTACACGTAGTAGCACTCCTTGTCGTCCTGACGCAGCCATCCCTTCGCCTGCCAGTCCTTGAAATTCACAACGGCCCTGTCATAGACGCGGGGGTCGTTGTCGGGGAGCATCGGGGAGAAGTCGATCTCGGGCTTGGTGATGTGCAGGAGGCTCTTCTCCCCCGCCATTGCCTTGGCTTCGGCGGAGTTGAGCACGTCGTAAGGGGGAGCGGCGACCTCGGTCACCAGCGCCTTGGGCGGCCTTACTGCCGCGAATGGTTTGACTTTCACCATATTGCGCTTACTTGTTGACCTGAAATTTCGTGCATCCCGTCTCGAAGAAGGCAGCTATCTGGCGGGCCGCCGCGAGACCGGCGTTGACATTGGCCTCCGCGCTCTGGGCGCCCATCTTCTTGGGCGTGGCGAACACTCTCAGGCCAAACTTCTCCTTGAGGGTCTCAAGGTTGTCGGGAGCGACGTCGGTGACGTACTTCAGATCGGGCCTGTCCTCGAGAGCCTTCTCGAGACCCGCCTCGTCGATGACTTCCTTGCGGGCGGTGTTGACCAGAGTCGCGCCCTTGGGCATCCTGGTTATGAGGTCATAGCCGATGGAGCCGATGGTCTGCGGGGTGGCGGGGATATGGATGGAGACATAGTCGCAGGATGAGTACAGGGCCTCGAGAGACTCCGCGGGCTCTGCGCCTCCGGCGACGATCTGCTCGTCCTTAAGGAAGGGGTCGATGGCCATCACGCTCATTCCCAAGGCCTTGGCCTTGGCGCCCACGAGACGTCCGACGTTGCCGAACGCCTGGATGCCGAGCTTTTTGCCCTGGATCTCCGTGCCGGTGGCGGGGGTGAACTGGGTGCGCGCCATAAATATCATCATCGCGACGGCGAGCTCCGCGACGGCGTTGGAGTTTTGTCCCGGGGTGTTCATCACCACCACGCCGTGCGAGGTGGCCGCCTCGAGGTCGACATTGTCATAGCCGGCGCCCGCGCGCACGACTATCTTGAGGTTCTTGGCCGCATCGAGCACCTCGGCGGTGACCTTGTCGGAGCGGATTATCATCGCGTCAACGTCGGCGACCGCGGCGACGAGGTCCTCCTGCGCCGCATATTTTTCGAGAATGACCACCTCGTGGCCTGCGCCTTCGGCGATTTCCTTGATGCCGGCCACCGCAGCTGCTGCGAATGGCTTCTGGGTTGCGAGAAGTATCTTCATAACTCTAGGCGTGCATTTTTTCAAACTCCTGCATGCAGGCGACGAGCGCCTCGACATCCTCCTGGGAGCAGGCGTTGTAGATGGAAGCGCGGAATCCTCCGACGGAGCGGTGGCCCTTGATGCCGATCATGCCCTGGGACTTGGCGAAAGCCATGAACTCGTCCTGCAGGTCCTCGCGGCCGGGTGCCATCACGAAGCAGACGTTCATTATGGAGCGGTCCTCCTTGGCGGCGGTGCCGACGAAGAGGGAGTTGCGGTCGATCTCGGCGTAGAGGGTCCCGGCCTTCTTGAGGTTGCGCTCGTGCAGAGCCTCGACGCCACCCTGGGACTTGACCCACTTGAGAGTCTCGTTCATAACGAAGATGGAGAATACGGGAGGGGTGTTGAACATCGACTCCTTGTCGATGTGGACGCGGTAGTCGAGCATCGTGGGGAGATAGCGGGAGACCTTTCCGAGGGCGTCCTTCTTTATGATGGCGAAGGCGACTCCGGCTGGGCCGGCGTTCTTCTGCGCACCGCCGTAGATCATCGCGTATTTGCTCACGTCGACGGGGCGGCTGAGGATGTCGGAAGACATATCGGCGATGAGGGGGACGGGGCAGTCCATATCTTCCTTGATCTCGGTGCCGTAAATGGTGTTGTTGGTGGTGATGTGGAGATAGTCAAGGTCCGTCGGGATGTCAAATCCCTTGGGGATATAGGTGTAGTTCTTGTCCTTGGAGCAGGCGATGGCGTAGGCCTCGCCCAGACCCTGGGCCTCCTTGAGAGCCTTGTGAGCCCAGACGCCGGTGTCGAGATACGCGGCTTTCTTCTCCAGGAAATTCATCGCGACATAGAGAAACTCCATACTGGCGCCGCCGCCGAGGAAGATCACCTCATACACCTCGGGGATGTTGAGGAGCTCCTTCCAGAGTGCGCGGCACTCGTTCATCGTAGCCTCCCACTCCTTGGTGCGGTGGGAAATGGAAAGGACGGACACTCCCGTGCCCTTGAAATCTTTGATCGCCTCTACGGAAGCGTCCAGAACGGCCTGCGGCAGAAGGCAGGGCCCGGCATTGAATACATGTACTTTTGCCATAACTGTGAAACAATTTTTTTCCTTAACAATAAAGGTAAATATTTAAAACTAACTAACGAAATATTTCTCCAATAATTTTACACTTCAACGGCTTCGGCGCCGTCGATATGGGCTGTCCGGTCGAGAAACTCCTCCTCCAGGGAGAGCCTCACCCTGAGCAGCATCGAGCAGCTCCGGTCAAACACCTGGTCCTTCTGCGGAAGTGACAGGTCCTTCGCCATCTTCATCACGGCGTTCATCGACAGGTAGGGAAACTCCACCCTCCACATCTTCGCCGCCACCTTCTCCTCCTTGCGCGCCTGCTCCAGGGCGTCCGCCGTCGAGGTCTTGTAAGCCCTTATAAGCCCCGGTATCCCCAGCTTTATGCCGCCGAAATACCGCACCACCACCACCAGGACGTCGCTCAGTCCCGCCGAGTCGATCTGCCCCAGGATCGGCCTTCCTGCCGAGCCGGAGGGCTCTCCGTCGTCATTCGCGCGCCAGCGCCCTCCATCCAGACCCAGCCTGTAGGCGTAGCAGTGATGCCTCGCATCGTGGTACTTTTTCTTCAAGGCGTCCACCTTCTCCTTCACCTCGTCCTCGGTTTCCACGGGGTAGGCAAAGGCCAGAAAACGGCTGCCGTTGTCCTTGAAAAGGCCCTCCGAGGGGGCTGCAACGCTCATATATGTGTCCTTCACCTGCATCTGAAAACCGGTTGGCAACCCAAAATTAACAATTTTGACTGTCATTTGCAACATCTTCTGGCGAGCGAGAAGAAATAATTTGTACCTTTGGAGCACCAAAAACAGTCTAACAAGAACGGATATGACATATTCTTTCAGGGTCACCCTTTCCGGAATAAAGGGTTTCTACAGGGTATATCACCTCAGGGCGGACAACACCCTCTATTCTTTCCACAAGCAGATGAGGTCCGACATGGAGTTCCCGCAGGACCAGCTCATACTTTTCAAGGCGTTCGACAGCATCGGGCAGGTCGTGGCCAGATACGGCCTCTTCGACCTCGGAGCCGGAGCCGTGGACGAGGTCACGGTCGCGCAGGTGATCAAGAAGGGCATCCGCTCATTCACTTATTTCTATGACGTCACCAACAAGAAGAGCGTGAACGTCACCTTCGAAGGCGAGGTGACCGGCGCCGAAGTGACCGCCCCCACGCTGGTGGACAGCAAGGGCCCCATCCCTCTCGAGTTTGAGAACGGATACATCGCGTTCGAGGACCTTCCCGACGACCAGAGGCATCTGCCTTCGGAGAGCGACAAGAACAGAAAAAAGAGCCTCGAGGGCCTGCTGAGCGCCCTGAAGGACGAGGATGACGAGGACGATGACGACATCGATCTTGACGACGAGGACGAGGACGATGAGGACGAAGAAGAAGAGGTGCGCGATGACGAGGACGGCGTCGAGATCTTCGACGGCAGCGAAGACCTGACTCTCTAGAGCCCCTTCGCCGTGGGCAGGAAACTCATAATCGTGCTCGGGCCCACCGCGGTGGGCAAGACCGATTACAGTCTGGAGCTGGCGCAAAAACACTCTTCGCCGATAATCTCCTGCGACTCCCGCCAGATTTACAGGGAAATGACCATAGGGACAGCTGTCCCGAGTGCTGCGCAGCTCTCCGCCGTGCAGCATTATTTCATTCACACAAAGTCAGTTACGGACTATTACACCGCCGGTCGCTACGAGGCCGAAGCCATTCCGCTCATAGAGCGGCTCTTCGGCGAAGGGCACGAGACGCTGGTGATGACGGGCGGGTCGATGTTCTACATAGACGCCGTCTGCAGCAGCCTTGACCATATCCCGACCGCCGACCTGGACGTCAGGAAGTCCCTGAAGGCAAGGGTGGAGAGCGAAGGGCCCGGCTTTCTCGCGGGCGAGCTTGCCCGCCTGGACCCTGACGCGTACGCCGCGATGGACCTTTCAAACACGCAGAGACTTTTCCGCGCGGTGGAAATCTGCATCACCACCGGCAAGGCCTATTCTTCCTTCAAGGAAAGGCCCGGGGAGACTTCGCGCGACTTCGAAATCGAGAAGGTCGGCCTTTACCGGCCCCGCGAAGAGCTCTACGACCGCATCAACCGCCGCGTCATCTCGATGATGGACGAGGGTCTGGAGCAGGAAGTCCGCTCGCTTGTGCAGTACCGCGACCTCACCGCCCTCCAGACGGTGGGATACAAGGAGATGTTCGATTATCTGGACGGCGTGACGTCCCTCGACGAAGCCGTGTCGCTGATCCAGCGCAACACCCGTCACTACGCCAAGCGGCAGATGACCTGGTGGCGCCGCGACCCCTCCATCCGCTGGATTCCCGCAGGATAGCCGTTTTTTGCCTCTACTTGCGGGCATTTACCCGCAGGATAAGCCGTTTTTGTGTCATCCTGCGGGCATTTACCCGCAGGATAAGCGTTTTTTGCGCTATCCTGCGGGCAGGGGACGAAAAAAGACCCGCGGCCGGGGAGGCTGCGGGTCTTTTATTGTGTCGCGTCCTAGAACGGAAGGTCGTCGGAGCCGATGATGTCCAAAGGCATGTCATCCAGGCTCGGTGCCGGGGCGGAATATTCCGGAGCGGCGGGAGCGGGCTGAGAATATGCCGGGGCGACGGGCTGCTGATACGCCGGAGCCGCTTGAGGGGCGGGCTGGGCGTAGGCCGGCTGCGGAGCCGGAGCGGCTGCCTGAGGAGCCGAAATCCTCCAGACGCGGAGGTCATTGTACCAGCGGCCGTTGTACTCGCGCGCCTTGATGTTGAAGGACACCTTGACGGGTGCGCCTTCCTGGAAGCGGGCCAGGTCGTCCACCTTGTCCTGTCCCCAGGCGGAGAAGCAGGCCTCGGCGGGATAATTGCCGTCCTGATATTCGATCACAAAGTCCTGCCGGGCCCAGGAGCCGCGCGCACTGGTGCCGCTCTGGACGGGGAGCTTTGTCTTGATCTTACCTTCGAGCTCGAGTGTCATAGGCGCTGTTACTCAAGGTCAATCTTGGGGTCCGCGTAAGGGAACACGTCAACGAGCTCCACGTCGAAGATGAGGGTGGAGTTGGGCTCGATGCCGTTGGTGCCGCGCTCGCCGTAGCCGAGCTCAGCGGGGATGTAGAGCTGGGCCTTGCCGCCTCTGCCGAGGAGCTGGAGTCCTTCTGTCCATCCGGGGATGACCCTGTTGAGGGTGAGTCTGATGGGGTCTGCGCCTTCGACAACCTCGTCAAACACGGTGCCGTCGATGAGGGTGCCCTTGTAGCGCACGAGGACGGTGTCCTGGCCGCTGGGCTTGAGGTCGTCACCCGGCTCGATTATCTTGTACTGGAGACCGGTGGGGGAAGCCTCCACGCCCGCCTTCTTGAGGTTGGCGGCGAGGAACTTCTGCTCCTTGGCGAGATTGAGGGCGGAGGTGTAGTTGCTCCTCATCTCGAGGAATGCGTTGAAGACCGGGGTCATCTCCTCGGGGTTGATCTTGAACTGCTTGACAAAGTTGGAGTCCCTCTGGTCGCCGGTGGAATGGAGGAAGTCCTCGATACCGGCCTTCATCTGGGCGTAGTTGAGGTCGTCGCCGAAGTTGTAGCCCTTGAGGAAGCTGCCGAAGTTGATGCCGAGCAGGTAGCTCACGGAGTCAATCTGGGAGCGTGAGGGGGTGAAATCCTTGAGGGAAGTGCCGTCAGGCAGGGTGACGTTGTTCTGAGAACAACCGACTGTTGCCAGGCTCAGGGCCATGGCGATAACAAGAAATTTTCTGGCTTTCATTTTATTTTTGTTTTTTGAGTGTTTCTTTAAAGCTCCCAAGCGAGGGCGGAGGCGCCGAGGATGGCGGCGTCGGACTCCTTGAGCTGGGAGAAGACTATCTTGACCTTGTTTTTCCAGATGGGAAGGACATTGGCGTTCATCGCGTTCATCATCGGCTCATAAAGGAACTCCTTGGACCTTGCGAGACCGCCGAAAAGGACGATGGCCTCGGGGGCGCTGAAGGCGATGAAGTCAGCGAACGAACGGCCGAGAAGGGTGCCCGTGTACTCGAATATGCGCAGAGCCATCTTGTCCCCAGCCTTGGCGGCGTCATAGACGTCCTTGGAGGAGATGTTGTCGCAGTCGCGCAGGAGCGAAGGCTCGTCGCTCATCTCAAGCCACTCTCTGGCCGTGCGGGCCACTCCGATGGCGGAGCAGTAAGCCTCGAGGCATCCGGTCCTGCCGCAGCCGCAGGGACGGCCGTTGTGGCGCACCACGTTGGTGTGGCCGAGCTCGCCGGCGAATCCGTCGTGTCCGTACACCACCTTTCCGTCGATGACGATGCCGCTGCCCACGCCTGTGCCGAGGGTGATCATAATGAAATTCTTCATTCCTCTGGCGGCGCCGTAGGTCATTTCTCCCACGGCGGCGGCGTTGGCGTCATTGGTCAGGGACACGGGGATGCCGCCGAGGTCCTCGGAGAGCATCTTTGCAAACTCGACGCTGCCGTTGGCGGCCCAGGCGAGGTTGGGAGCGAATGCGACGCATCCGGTGTAATAGTTTCCGTTCGGGGCTCCTACGCCCACTCCGCGGATTTCGCCTTCCTTTCCGGCTTCGGCGACGACACCCTTGATGGCGACGCCGAGAGCTTTGATATATGCGGCCGCGTCAGCGCCGAACACGTCCGAGCGGATGACGGTCTGTGCGAGGACTTCGCCTCTTGCGTCCACGACGCCGATCTTGGTGGTCTGACCGCCTACATCGACTCCTACAACGAAATTTTTATCCATAGCGGCAGGCAGGGATTAGTCGACCTTGATGTCGGTGTTGACGTTCTTGCAGCCCACGAGAGCGTAGTAGAGGATGTACGCGAGCATCGCGACGATGAGCCAGTAGCTGGCGATGTAGCCGGCGGAACGGCCGATGGCGTCCTGGATGAAAGGCATGATGCCGCCGCCCACGACCATTGTCATGAAGAGACCGGAAGCCTTGGCGGTGTACTTGCCCAGACCCTCGGTGGCGAGGTTGAAGATGCCGCCCCACATGATGGAGGTGCAGATACCGCAGATGAAGATGAAGACGCACTTGACGGGGACGTCGACGTTCTTGATGTTCATCGTGACCTTCTCGGGGAGAAGGATGGCGATGAGGATGAAGAGAAGGGCTACGCTGGTCACGGCGATCATCTGGGTGCGGGTGCTGACCTTTCCGGAGATGAAGGAGGAGAGGAAGCGGCCGCAGAGCATCAGGAGCCAGTAGAGGGCTGCGAGAGAGCCTCCTACGGCGGCTGCGCCGACCACGGGGTTGCCGGCTGCGTCGGTCATATGGCTCAGGTAAGCGTTGAGCTCGCCAGGGATGCCGATCTCGATGCCGACGTAGAAGAATATGGCGATGATGCCGAGCAGGCAGTGGCGGAATGCCAGAGGGCTCTTTTCATAAACGACATTGCTCAGGTCTCCCTGGGGCTCCTCGATCTTGATGAAGCAGAGGATGACGAACGCGGCGGCGAAGATGCACATTCCCGCGATCACGAGCGGAGCGACGGTGCTCATCGAAGTCTCTGCGGTGAGGGTGCCCACGAGAGCTCCGGTAAGGAACGGAGTGAGGGTCGCGGAGAGGGAGTTGAAGGTGCCGACGATCTGGATGTACTGGTTGCCCTTGTTGCCGCCGCCTCCGAGGAGGTTGAGCATCGGGTTCACGAAGGTGTT
>R15__coassemble_1430_pt1 | contig 11970 bp, 6 predicted proteins | sample R15__metabat2_low_PE_040 | metagenome-assembled genome bin R15
ATACAAGCAGGCAATTGAAGGAAGCCTGTCGATTGAGAAGTGCAGGAAACTTATAGATAACACAAAATCCTTGCAGATATGGATAAAAGAAAGGCTTTGAGCATAGCCAGACAATATAAGCGCGCCGTTGTGGAGACCATCGGTCCGGCAAAGGTATATCTGTTCGGATCCTACAGCAAGGGTTGCGCCCGCCCTGAAAGCGACATTGACATTGCCGTGATTGTCCCCTGTGTCGAAGGTGACTACCTTTCAACGGCGGCCTCTCTTTGGCGCATAACAATGGACGTAAATACTCTTATTGAGCCTGTGCTGATAGAAGAAAGCCATCCGTCGCCTCTATACGAAGACATTCTTCAGACCGGCATAGCAATCTGACCATCGCCTCGGTTGCCGTGACTGCCGTCCCTGCCAAACCGCATCAACACTATGACCTTATCCTGCGGGCCTTCACCCGCAGGATAGCGCAAAAACAACCTTACCCTGCGGGTAGGGTAGGGCGAGCCTCTATATTTCCTTGAAAGACACTGCCACGCCGCCGCCGGGGGCCATCTTGATGGTCAGGCTGTCGGCACTGGTGACGGCCTGCCGCGTGATGGTGTAGGCCTGGGGGTTGGTCAGATAGTGGGCGTCCTCGGCGTCGGCGTAGATGACGGCCTCGTAGGTCTTGCCTTCGGAAAGGAAGTCAAGCGACACTTCCATCTCGCGCGCCTGCTCGTCGGTGGTGCCGCCGAGGAACCAGACGTCCTTGCCGGAGCCGCAGAACGCCTTCGCGGAGCCGCTCAGCGTGCTGGTCTTGGGATGGCGGGCGATGACGACGTAGTCTCCCGGCTCTGCCGCGATGTAGCGGGTCCCGTCCCAGTCCGCGGCCACGTCCTTGATAAACTGGAAGGCGTCCATGAACGGCGCGTAATGGTCGGGGGTGTCCGCAGCCATCTGCAGGGGCGAATACATTGTCACATAGAGTGAAAGCTGGTTGGCGATGGTAGCGTTGACGTGGGAGTCGTTGCCGCACCATTCCTTCAGGTTCTGCTCGAATATGCCGGGGGTGAAGTCCATCGGACCTCCGTTGAGGCGGGTGAACTGCAGTATGGTGGTGTGCTCGGGCTGCGTGCCGCCGAACGCCTGGTACTCAGTGCCGCGGGCGGACTCGTTGCCGATGAGGTTGGGGTAGGTCCTGCAAAGACCGGTCGGGCGGACCGCCTCGTGGGCGTTGACCATTATGTGGTGCCTTGCCGCCTCGGTCACCGCGTAGAGGTAGTGGTTGACCATATGCTGGCCGTAGTGATGCTCGCCAAGCGGCTGAATGTCACCGACATAGCCGGACTTGACGGCGTCGTAGCCGTACTTGTTCATAAGACTGTAGGCGGCCTCCATATGACGCTCGTAGTTGCGTACGCTCGAGGATGTCTCGTGATGCATCACCAGCTTTATGCCCTTGGCGTGGGCGTAAGCGTTGAGGGCGTCTATGTCAAAGTCCGGATAAGGGGTCACGAAGTCAAAGACGTAGTCCTTGTTGCAGTTGGCCCATTCCTCCCAGCCGACGTTCCATCCTTCGATGAGGAGGGCGTCGAATCCGTTCTCGGCGGCGAAGTCGATGTACTTGCGGACATTGGCGTTGTTGCCGGAATGACGGCCGTTGGGGGTTGCGGCATCGTAGTCGAAGGTGTCAAGATGGACCGAAGGGACGTCGGTGTAATTCCACGACCCCGCGCCCGCGATCATCTCCCACCATACGCCCATATACTTGACGGGGTGGATCCAGCTCACGTCGTCCAGCGCGCAGGGGTCGTTAAGGTTCAGCACCACGCGTGAGGCGAGCATCCTTTCGGCGGTCGGAGTGACCTCTATGGTGCGCCAGGGGGTGACGCAGGGGGTCTCGAGGCGGCCCTTCCATCCCTCCGCGTCAGGGGTGAGGAAGGAGCGCAGACGCTTCCCGTCACCGAGCAGATGCATGCAGGGGTACTCGACCAGCGCGGCCTCGTGGATGTTGACGTAGAGTCCCTCGGGGGTCTTCATCTGGAGGGAAGTCTGCACGCCGGAGGTGCTGAAAAGGGTGGTGGAGGAGTTGTACTGGTTGGTGCGGCTCTTGAAGACCGAAGGGATCTCGGAGAGAAGGGTCTCGGCGTACTCGTACTCCTGGGAGTCGAAGTCGCCCGGTATCCACCACGCGACGTTGTCCTGCGCGCAGTTGAACTCCGTGAGCTCCTCCTTTATGACGAAATGCACCAGCGGCTGGTCGCCGGGAAACTCGTACCGGAAGCCCAGGCCGTCGTCGAAGAGACGGAAGCGGATGTTCATCAACTTCCCGTCGCCCTTGTGCGAGAGCTTGACTGTCAGCTCGTTATAGTTGTTGCGAATGGTCGCTTCCTCTCCCCAGACCGGCTCCCACACTTCGTCGAAGGAGTCCGTCTCACAGCCCAGCAGCTCGAAGGAGTCGTTGAACAGGTACGGCGGCAGCTCGTCCGGCTTGAGAGGGGTGGAGCCTTCGTACTCAAGACCCTGGTACTTGACGGTGCCGCGGAGCTCGAACCCGAGGACGCCGGGGTCCATCACCGCCACGTCGCCGCGGCTCAGAGTATAGACCGGCGTGCCCGACTCTGTCAGGTAGAATGTCGCCGTCAGCTCCCCGTCGGGAGAAGAAAGGCTGAAGGGCTCCCCTGCGGGGGAATAATCTTTACCGGAAGGTGCGCCGCAGCCCGCCATAAGGGCCGCCGTCGCGAGAAGGGGGAGAATGCGTTTCATAATGCACAAATATAGGCAATATCCGTGACACCCGCAAAGGCGGTGCGGCTTAGATGAGGCTGAGGCCGCCGCTGACGCGGAGCTTGGCGTAGGCGCGCTCGGCCTTGGCGAGAGCCTTCTCGACGGTCTCGTCGGTGGCGAGAATGACGCCGTAGCGGCGATGGTCGTGGACTTCGGGCTTGCCGAAGAGGCGCATATGCACGCCCGGCTCCTCGAGGACCTTCTCCAGGTCGGAGAATTCCACCTCGGTGGCGTCGCCCTTGACGACGATGGCCTTCGATGCGCTGGGGCCGTAGAATCTGACCTCCGGGACGGGAAGTCCGAGCACCGCGCGGGCGTGCAGGGCGAATTCCGAAAGGTCCTGGGAAATCATCGTGACCATACCGGTGTCGTGCGGGCGGGGAGAGACTTCGCTGAAGATCACGTCGTCGCCCTTGATGAACATCTCCACGCCGAAGATGCCGTAGCCGCCGAGGGCGCCGGTGATCTTGTGGGCGATGTCGCGGGCCTTGGCGATGGCGGCCGTGCTCATCGGCTGGGGCTGCCAGCTCTCGCGGTAGTCGCCGTCCACCTGGTGATGTCCCACGGGCTCGAGGCAGGTGGTGCCGCCGGAGTGGCGGACGGTGAGGAGCGTGATTTCGTAGTCGAAATCGACGAATCTCTCGACGATAACCCTGCCTGCGCCGGCTCTGCCGCCTTCCTGCGCCATCGCCCAGGAAGTCTCGATGTCTTCGGGCTTGCGGATGGTGCTCTGGCCGTGGCCGGAGGAGCTCATTATGGGCTTCACGACGCAGGGGATGCCCACCTCGTCAACGGCGGCGCGGAACTGCTCATAGTCGTCAGCGAAGCGGTAGAAGGAAGTGGGAAGGCCCAGATCCTCCGCGGCGAGGCGGCGGATGCCTTCGCGGTTCATTGTAAGGAACGCGGCCTTGGCGGTAGGGATGACGTTGTATCCTTCCTGCTCGAGCTTGAGAAGCTCGGGGGTCGCGATGGCTTCGACTTCGGGAATGATGATGTCGGGGCGCTCTTCTTCGATGACGGCGCGAAGGCGCGCGGCGTCAAGCATCGGAAGCACGTGCGAACGATGGGCGATCTGCATCGCGGGGGCGTTTGCGTAACGGTCACAGGCTATCACTTCGACGCCGTAGCGCTGCAGCTCTATGGCCACTTCTTTTCCGAGTTCTCCGGAGCCCAGGAGCAGGGCTCTCTTTGCGATTTTGGTAAGGGGGGTACCGATCTTTGTCATAATTGTATCATTTGTCTTCGATTATTCTGTTCTGCTCCGCGACGGAGGCGCCGTGTATCCTGTCGAATATGGCGGCGATGTCGTCGGGGTCGAGCCCGTGGGCGGCCGCGTCAGCCCTCACTCCCGCCATCAGGGACTCCCAACGGAGCGTCTGTATGATGGAGATGTTGGACTCCTTCTTTATGCGTCCGATCTCGCGGCTCACTTCCATCCGCTCGCCCAGAGCCTCGACTATTTCCTTGTCGATGACGTCTATCCTTGCCCTGAGCGTCTCGATGGCGGCCCTGTAGCCGGCCTCGTCAGAGTCGTTGCGGCGCACTTTCAGGGATGAAAGAAGGGCGGCCACTCCGTCCGGGGTGAGCTGCTGGGCGGCGTCGCTGAGGGCGCAGGAAGGGTCGCGGTGGGACTCGATCATCAGGCCGTCGAATCCGAGGTCCAGCGCCTTCTGCGACAGCTCCGCGACGTATTCACTTTTCCCCGCCATATGGCTGGGGTCGCAGAGGAAGGGGAGCTCGGGGAAGCGGCTCTTCATCCCTACGGCGACGTGCCATTCGGGGCTGTTGCGGTAGATTATTTTCTTGGAAGTGGTGCAGCCTCTGTGGATCAGCCCGAGGTCATCCACGCCCTGGCGGCGGAACCGCTCGACGGCGCCCGCCCACAGCTCGAGGTCCGGGCTGATGGGGTTCTTTATAAGCACGGGCGTGTCCGTCCCGGCGAGGGACTTGGCGATTTCCTGCACGAGGAACGGGTTCGCGGTGGTCCTGGCGCCCACCCAGAGGATGTCGACGCCGGCTTTGAGGCAGGCTTCCACGTGGCGGAAGGAGGCGACCTCGGTGCAGACCTTCATCCCGAGCTCGTCCTTGACGCGGCGAAGCCAGTCAAGACCCTTCTCTCCGATGCCTTCGAAACATCCGGGGTGGGTCCTCGGCTTCCATATGCCTGCTCGGAAGACCCCGACGCCGACGGCCTTCAGGGCCGTTGCGGTGCCCATCACCTGCTCCTCGCTCTCGGCGCTGCAGGGACCTGCGATTATGTAAGGACGGTCGGAGTCGAACATCTGTCTGAAGGCTTAGCGGCTGCAAATTTAATAAAATTGCACCGATTCTTTCAGCACAGGTGTGCAAAAAGGGCTGTTATCTGCCTATATTTGCTTTCAAAAAAGAAATCATTATGGGTTCAGAGCTAAGTCTGGTGACCGACCTTGCGGTCATCCTCATAGCGGCGGGGGTGTTCACCGTCATTTCCAAGGCTCTCAAGCAGCCTCTTATCCTGGGATATATTATCGCCGGCTTCATAGTGGGGCCGCATCTGGGACTCTTCCCCGAGCTCACCAGCGAGGCGGCCGTCGAGCAGTGGTCGGAGATCGGCATCATCTTCCTTCTCTTCGCCCTTGGACTTGAGTTCAGCTTCAAAAAACTCCTCAAGGTGGGCAGCAGCGCCCTCATCACCTGCGTCACCATCTGCGTGGGGATGTTCACCGCCGGCATCGTAGTCGGCGGCGCGATGGGATGGTCCACAATGGAATGTATGTTCCTGGGTGGCCTGCTGTCTATGTCATCCACGACGATAATCATCAAAACCTACGACGAAATGGGCTTGAAGTCAAAGCCTTACGCCGGCCTTATCTTCGGCACGCTGGTGGTCGAGGATATGGTGGCGGTGCTGATGATGGTGCTCCTTTCGACCATGGCGGTGTCAAACAAGTTCGCCGGAGGCGAAATGGTCTGGAGTCTCGCCAAGCTGGCTTTCTTCCTTGTCCTGTGGTTCCTGGTGGGCATCTACGTCATTCCGACCCTTCTCAAGAAGGCGCGGCGCTTCCTCAACGACGAGATCCTTCTCATCATCGCCATCGGCCTGTGCTTCGGAATGGTGGCTCTGGCCAGCGCGGCGGGCTTCTCTTCGGCCCTCGGCGCGTTCGTGATGGGCTCGATCCTCGCCGAGACCATCGAGGGTGAGCACATCTCAAAGCTCGTTTCCGGCATCAAGAACCTCTTCGGCGCCATCTTCTTCGTGTCCGTCGGAATGATGGTGGACCCGGCGGTGATAGGCGAGCACTGGGGGACAATCCTGGTCATAGCCGTGGTGGCTGTCTGCGGCATCCTGGTTTTCAGCACCACGGGCACGCTGCTTGCCGGCAAGAGCCTCGATACGGCGGTCCACACGGGATTCACGATGGCGCAGCTGGGCGAATTCTCCTTCATCCTCGCGAGCCTGGGCTGCTCCCTCGGCGTGATGCGGGACTTTATCTATCCGGTCATCATATCCGTCTCCGTCATCACCACCTTCACGACCCCCTATATGATCAAGGCCGCGGATCCGGTGAGCAGATGGCTCCATTCCCGCCTGCCGGACAAGGTCCTGTCCAAGCTCAACACTTCCGACGAGAGCCTCAAGAGCTCCTCCGCCGCTGAGAAGAGCGAGTGGCGCAAGCTCATTCGCAGCTATCTGCTCCGCGTCGCCCTTTACAGCGTGGTGCTCATTGCCGTGTTCGTGGGGTCGAAGATGTACCTCTCCAAGGCTCTGCTGGCCCTGTTCCCGTCGCTGTCGGAGCCGGCGCTGAAGTGGATTGTGGTGGCGGTGACCCTTGCGGTGATGTCGCCCCTCCTGTACGGCCTCGCCATCAACAACGGCTCCATCGCGGCCCCGTCGCGCAAGCTTCTTTCCGAGAAGGATGCCAACAAGTGGCCCATCCTGGCGCTGATGGTGATACGCATCCTCATCGCCGTGGCGTTCGTGCTCGCCGTGGTGTCGCTTTATTTCGACCTGTCCGGCTGGGCGGTGCTGCTGATTGTCCTCGGCGGAGTGGTGATTTTCTGGGCGATGCGCACCTCGATGCACCGCTTCGGCGCCCTCGAGAGGCGGTTCATCGCCAATTTCAATGAGAAGGAGCTGATGGAGAAGAGGCTCGCGCCCGTCGCCTCCTCCGTGAAGGAGAAGCTGGGCGAGTACGACGTGCATTTGCAGGGCATAATCCTATCACCAGACTCGGAACATATCGGCAGGACCCTTCGGGAAATGCCGTTCAGAAAGGCGTCCGGGGTCAATATCGTAAAGATTATACGCGGGTCGCGCAGCATCCTCATCCCGTCCGGAGACGAGGTGATGTACCCGTACGATTATATCTACGCCGTAGGGTCGAGTGCGCAGCTGGAGTCGTTCCTCTCACTTATGGAGGGGCAGACCGTCGAACCGGAGAAGTTCTCTTCGCCTTTCGGTGCGCCGGGGGATGCGGACTTCACCGTCGAAGCCATCGCCGTGACGGAGGAGTCGTATCTTTGCGGCAAGTCCTTGCGGGAGCTCTCAATGCGCAGCAGCGGGTGTATGGTCCTCTCGGTCCTGAGGGACGGCTCTCTGGTCACCAACCCCGGACCCGACTTCCGTTTTGTGGACGGTGATACCGCCTGGATTGCGGGCGAGAAGGCCTCCTGCGAGTTCTACAGGTAGCTTTTCTCTTTGACCGGCCGAGGATGTTCCTCCTTGACGTTCGTCTTCCCGGCGCTTGTCCTCGACAGACCTATTTCACTTCGATGACACTTCCGTGCTCGCGGGCGACGACCTGCTTCCAGAGCTCGGTGTAGCCGCCGTAGACGAGTCCTTCGGGAGTGCCGTCGTGGTATTCGCTGTGGAGGAACTCTCCGTTCTCGTCCTGAGCCTTGACATTGCCGTCGACAAACTTCACGAGCAGGGTCTCTTCAAGCCTCGTCCACTCTTCGAACTGGTCCTGAGCCGTCCGGACCGTGTAGTTGGTAAGGCCGTTCAGGACCTTCTTCATAGCGCGCCTGTTCCCTGCCTTTTTGGGGTTCTTGCCGTTGAAGGTCTGGAGCAGAAGGTTATCTATTCTCGGCACCATATCGGTCATCTGGGCGTTCTCGAAGGCGTCTATCCTCTCGCGCACGAACGCCGCCATCCTGTCGTACATCTTGTAGCAGGCGTTGGCCACCCTGTTGCACATCCAGAACTGCGAGGTCGCGGAGTAGTGGAGCATGTCGCCGTTGCCCACGCGAAGGCACTCGGGGACTTCCTTGGTATTGACGTAAATCGGTGTGAGATAAGACGTTGCGGCATCGTCGCAGCCAAACCACAGAAGGCCCCCGATGACGTCGGGGAGCCAGCTGCGGGACTGCCCCACGAACCAGAATCCCGTCTGCTGCGTGGCGATGGCGCGCTCGTTGACGTAGCTCTTGCCGTCCACGGTGAAATTCATCGGACGCCAGCGGTAGGGAAGGGCGTTGCCGCCCGCGCCGATGTCGAGGGTCATGTCCATCGGGGTGCCCTCGTAGTGGTCGCGCATCACGTCGGCGACGTCCTTGACGCTTATCTTGCGCGAAGGCTTGACAAAGAGAGGCATCTGTCCGTCGAGGTCGTAGCCCATCGCGTAGTCGAGCCAGTCGGAGGCGGGACGCGAGACTTCCTGCCCGTCGCAGTCGAAGGTGAAGACCCCGTCGCAGAGGATGTTGAACGCGCTCCAGGCACGGGCGTCGCACCCGCGGGCTCCGCCGAAGTCGAGAGGATTGTAGGCGTCGCGGAAGCTGAAATCCTTGTCCTCGCCGTCAAACCAGCCCTTCTCGCGGGCGAATGATATGACGTCGGGGGCGAAGAGGGTGTTCTCGGGGTCGTCCTGGGGGAATGTCGTTATGCGCGCCTGGTTGGCGTGGGCGCAGATGTATCCGTCGGGGATGCGGCGCGCCACCCAGACGATGCCCTTGTTGCCCTCGCCCTTGCCCACGAGGTCCATCACCCAGGCCTCCTCGGTGTCCGCGATGGAGAATGTCTCGCCCTCGGAAGGGTAGCCGTATTCGTTCGCCAGAGAGACTATCGTCTCGATTGCCTCGCGGGCGGTGCGTGCTCTCTGGAGGGTTATGTAAATGAGTGAGCCGTAGTCCATTATGCCTGCGGGGTCAGCCTGTTCCTCGCGTCCTCCCCAGGTGGTCTCGGCGATGATGAGCTGGTGCTCGTTCATATTTCCGACGGTCTGGAAGGTGTGGGCGACCTGGGCGATTTCGCCCAAGGGTCTGTAGGTGTCCCATTCGATGATGGGAAGGGTGGAGCCGGCCTTCCAGTCGGCGGCCTTGTGGAAGTAAAGCTCGCCGAAAAGGACGTGCGAGTCGGCGGCGTAGGACACCATCGACGAGCCGTCGACGCTCGCACCGCGGGTGATTATTACGTTGGTGCAGGCGTCAGCGCTGCTCTGCGGGATCAGGGCCAGCGCCGCGACTGCGAGGGCTGTGCTCAGAAAAGAAAGTCGTCTCATTTTATCGTAGTTTTGATTTCAATCGGTCGGTGAAATACAAAGATACAAAAAAATCAATATTCGCTCGGCGGAACGCCGAACTGTTTCTTGAACGAAGTCGAGAAGTGCGACAGCGTGCTGAATCCGGTCATGTCCGCGATTTCCGACATCGTGTATTTCCTCTCGCGGATGAGTTGCGAGGCGCGGTTGAGCTTGTACAGCTTGAAGAACACGCTCGGATTCTCTCCCGTCAGACCCTTGACCTTGTAGTAGAGTTTCGTGCGGGATATCTTCATCTTCTCGGTTATCGCCGCCACGTCCATCTCGCTGTTCATCATTTCGCTCTCCATAAGGGCGTAAAGCTCGTCCATAAAGGCCTTGTCCTTGTCGGAGAGGCTCTCGTCGGCGATGTCGCCGGTGTGCGTTGCGCTGGTGAGGATACCCCGCAGACGCTCGCGGTTGCTGAGCTGGGACTGCACCAGGGCGAGGACGTAGTCGGGGTCGAAGGGCTTGGTGACATAGGCGTCCGCACCGCAGTTGAGGCCTTCGACCTGGTCGTCGATGGCGGTCTTGGCGGTCACCAGGATCACGGGGATGTGGCAGAGCTCCATTTCGTCCTTGATCCGGCGGCACAGGTCGTATCCGGTGCCTCCGGGCATCACGACGTCGCTCATCACCAGGTCTATGCGCTCCTCCTTGAGGGTGCTGAAGGCTGAGGAAGGGTCGAAGCGGCAGGTCACGCCGTATTTCGGCGACAGCAGGTCGCGCAGGTATCCCGCCACCTCGATGTCGTCGTCGACCACGAGGATGCGCGGTCCCGTTTCGTCACCTCCCGAAGGGCTGTCCTCCAGCCTGCCGATGCCGCCGGAAGCGAACAGGCGCGGGTCTTCGGAGTTCTTCTCGCTATCGGAATAGATGTCCTCGCCGGCCGGCAGGGACAGGGTGAACGTGCATCCCGTGCCGTCTGGTCCGGGTCCCACCGTCAGGTCTCCGTGATGCAGCCTCGCGAGGCTCCTGGCGTAGTACAGCCCGATGCCGGTGCCGTAGTTGTAACCCGCCGACGTCCCGCCGGGCTGACTGTCCACCTGGAAGTAGCGCTCGAACACCTTCTCCCTGTATTGCTCGGGTATGCCCTGACCGTTGTCCGACACGGTGATGAGCACGGACTCCCCGCTGATGTCGAAGCCGAAGGTGATGTTGCCTCCTGCGGGAGTGTATTTCACGGCGTTGGAAAGGAGGTTGTAGCATATCTTGTCCAGCTTGTCCTGGTCAACCCACATCTCGAAGCTGTCCACCAGCCCCGAAGTGACGAAGCCGATGCCCTTGTCCTCCGCGCTCATCGCGAAAGTGTCCGCCACGCCCTGCAGGTACGGGACCACGTCGGCGCGGCTGACCTTGAGGGCGAGAGTGTCGTCCTCGAGCTTTCCGAAATCGAGCATCTGGTTTACAAGGCGCAGCATCCTCGTGACGTTGCGTTCCACGATGCCAAGGAGCCTCCGGTCTCCTCCAGTCACGTTCCCGGATCCTGAGAGTTGCTTGACGGGTCCCGCTATCATCGTGAGGGGAGTGCGGAACTCGTGGGAGACGTTGGCGAAGAAGCTCATGTTCATACGGTTGACTCTCCGTTCCTGCTCCTTCTCCTCCTCGGCCTTGAGCGCGGCCGCCTTCTCCTTGTTTATGCTGCTCCTCTGGCGCCAGAGGACGAGCGCCAGCGCGGCGGCGGCGAGGGCGTACAGGAGCCACGCCCACCAAGCCGCCCAAGGGGCGCTCCTGACCAGGATGTCGATGCTGTTCTCGGCGACGAGGGCGTCGTCATCGCTCGAGCTGGCCCTCACGCAGAACCTGTAGCGTCCGGCGGGAAGGTTGCCGTAGAAAGCTTCGCGGCTGTTCTGGGCGTCAACCCATAGGTCCTCGTGCCCTTCCATCCTGTAGTGGTAGCGCAGGCGGTCGAACTCGCTGTAGTCCAGCGCCGTGAAGGCGATGCTGAAGTTTTTGCGGTCATAGTCGAGCACGATCCTGTCGCCGCTCCGGGGGATGCCGCGTACCAGGCGGTTGCCTATCTTCAGGGTCTCGAACACCAGCGGCACGTCTATCTCCCTGTCCACCTCCTCGGGGTTGAAGCAAGTGACTCCGTGGGTGCCGCCGAACACGAGGTCCCCGCCCTCGAGAATGCATCTCGAGCGGTCGAAGAACTGGTCTCCGCCGATGCCGTCCGCCTTGAAGTAGTTGGAGAATTTCCCGCTTTCGCGGTCCCAGCGCCCAAGGCCGTGCTGGGTGCTGACCCAGATGTCCCCGCGGGAGTCCTCGAGTATGCCTTCCACGTCGTTGCAGGGCACGCCCTCGACGTTCTCGAATTTTTGGGACGCGTGGTCATATCTGAGCAGCCCGTTGGCGACAGTCCCCACCCAGATGTCGCCGCGCGAGTCCTTCATAATGTCGGTGGGGATGAACACGGACCTGCGGATGCAGTCCTCGTAGCAGTCGGTGAACGGCTTGAAATCCTCCGCCTCCCCCGTCGCCGGGTCGATGACCTTTATGGGGGTGAAGAATGCCGTCGCCATCATCCTGCCGTCCTCGAGCGGCAGCAGCCCGGGGGCGAATCCGTTCATCTGGCAGACGGGCTCGAACTCCTCCGCTCCGTCTCTGAGGATCAGGATCTGTGAGAATATGGTGCTGGCCCATACTGTCCCGTCCGAGCCCTCGCTCAGGGACATCGGTCCCAGCACGTCGAATGTCCGCTCCTTTATCACCC
>R15__coassemble_1463_pt1 | contig 11768 bp, 9 predicted proteins | sample R15__metabat2_low_PE_040 | metagenome-assembled genome bin R15
CTCTGCAGCGGCATTCGCGAGAGCTCCACCAATGAGCCCCCCGCCTCTGAGAGCAGTCTCTGGGACAGGTTCAACACATTCTCCTCTTTCGTGCCGGTGCGCAGCAGGACAGCTATCAGCTCCGAAGAGCTAAGGCCCGAGGGGCCGCACTTCTCCAGTCTCTCGCGGGGCCGTTCCTCCGCAGTCAGTTCCTTGATTTTCATACCGGCGCAATATGGCGAAACGAAAAAGAAAAAATGATAAAAAAGTTGATCCGGCGGGGTGTACGCAGACTTTTTTTATGGCGGTTGAAAACTTTTTGTAAAAAATTGGAAGGAGGTGGAAGAAAATGGAAAATTTGTCTTACCTTTGTAGCAATCGCGTGAACCAAAACTGTCAACTGACTTATGATCACTTTCATCGGAGAATATACCGCAAAGCTTGACGATAAGGGGAGACTCGTCTTCCCCGCGCCGCTCAAGAATGCCATGCCCGAAGGAAGCAACATGACATTCGTCGTAAAAAAGGACCTGTTCGAGGACTGCCTTGAGATGTACACCCTGGAAGAGTGGGGCAGGCAGTCGCAGCAGGTACTTTCGAGGCTGAACATGTTCAACAAGGATCACGCTAAGTTCTGGAGAGCGTTCGAGCGTGGTCGCGACAAAGTCACGCCCGACCCCAAGTTTGGACGCATATCCATCTCCAAAGAACTTCTGGACCGCATAGGTGTAACCAAGGAGGTGGTCTTCTCGGGCAATGACTACAAGATCGAGATCTGGGCGAAGGAGAAATTCGAAGCCAGCAGAATCAGCAACGAAGAGTTTGTAGCAATAGCCGCCGGACTGCCTGAAGCAAGGTAGGAAGGAGGCTGAGCAATGTCCGAATATCACGTACCGGTCCTTTTGAAAGAGAGCGTAGACGCTCTCGTCACCAACCCCTCAGGCACATACATCGACGCCACGTTCGGTGGCGGCGGCCACTCCGCCGAGATCCTTTCCAGGCTCTCTCCGGAAGGGCGGCTCATTGCCTTCGACCGCGACAGCGACGCCATTGAGCGCAGGATTGACGACAACCGTCTCGTCCTGATACACAATAACTTCCGATTCGTCCACAATTTCGCACTCCTGGAGGCCCACCGGGCCACACGCGATTTCCGGGAGTGCGGCGTGGACGGTATCCTCGCAGACCTCGGGGTGTCCTCCCACCAGTTCGACACCGCGGAGCGGGGATTCTCGTTCCGTTATGACGCCCCGCTTGACATGCGTATGAACACCAAAGCCGCCCTGAGCGCGGCTACGGTCGTCAACACTTATCCGCAGGAGGATCTGGAAAGGATCCTGCGCATATACGGAGAGGTCGACGGCGCCCGCAAGGCGGCCTCGCTGATAGTGGCGGCGCGGCAGAAGGAGGAGATCCTCACGACCTCCCGGCTGGACGAGGCCCTCAAGCCCGTGCTCCCTCCTTACGCCGAGCACAAATACCTCGCGAAGGTCTATCAGGCCCTGAGAATCGAGGTGAACCAGGAAATGCTCTCGCTCGAGAAATTTCTCGACGGGGCCACGAGGAGCCTCAAGGAGGGCGGGAGGCTGGTGGTCATCACCTACCAGTCCCTCGAGGACAGGATGGTCAAGAATTTCATCCGCTCCGGACATATCGACGGTACGGTGGAGAAGGATGTTTTCGGGAGGAGCGACGCCCCCTTGAGCGCCGTCAACCGCAAGCCTGTGCTGCCGCAGGAGAGCGAGATCGCCTCAAACACCAGAGCGCGCAGCGCAAAGCTCAGGATCGCGGAGAAAGTCTCCGCCGAAAAAGGAGGGCAGAGATGAAGGAAGGGCAGAAGTGGAAAGTGCAGGACCTGGGCAGGTTGCTGAAGGAGACCGTCAATGCCATCCTTCACGGACAGCTCCTGATGAGGCTGAACATCGGAAGGTACTTCGTGCACATAGTGTACACGTTCTTCCTGTTCGCGATGCTCATCTGGATGAGCATCTGCGTGGACTCGACCCTCGCGAAAGTGGAGAACAACCAGCTCGCCCTGAAGGAGCTGGAGATACAGCACTCAAACCTCGAGTTTGAGCTCAGGACACTCAACCGCAGGGTGGCCATTGAGGAGATGCTGGAAAAGAGCGGATCAAAGGTGACGGAGCCTTCCGTCCCCGCAACGGTTTTGAAGAAATAGGCAGTATGGCTGAAAAGAGCGGAAATAAAATGCAGAGAGACAGGATCGGGCGGATAATGTCCGTGTTCTACATCCTCTTCCTCATCGGGGCTGTGGTCCTGGTGGGGAAGATAGCCTGCATACAGATATTCTTCAAGCCTGACAAAGCCATCGAGGATAGGCTCACCCAGAGAGTGACGAAGGACGTGATGCCTCCGCAGAGGGGCGCCATCCTGGCGCGGGACGGGCGCGCCCTTGCCATTTCCTTCACCTCCTACACCATCGCGATGGACTGCTCCGTGCTCAAGGAGGAGTTTGCGAAGGACAAAAATGGCGGCAAGGCGAAAGAAGCCGAGTGGCTGAAAAAAGCGAAGGATCTCTCCGAAGGGCTCGCATCGTATTTCCCCGAGAAAACGGCCACCCAGTACTACGACATGATATGCAAGGACCGTCAGAACGGGAGGCGTTACCGCGCCATCGGTCACGCAATAGACTACGAGACACTGCAGGAGATCAAGCGGCTGCCGCTGTTCGACGAGGGCCAGTACAAGGGAGGGCTCATCGTCAATCCGAAAGAAGTGCGCCAGTACCCCTACGGTACACTCGCCAGGCGCGTCATCGGATTCGTCAGGGACAACACCGAGGCCAGCTCCAACAACTACATCGGCATCGAGGGCAAATTCAACTCCCACCTGCACGGAGAGGCCGGTTACAAATATATGCAGACCAAGGATGCCCGCAGACAGGTGCAGGTGTTTGACAGCGTGGCCGTCAAGCCCGTGGACGGAATGGACGTGCGCACGACCCTGGACGTGGACATACAGGACCTTGCCGACAAGGCCCTCAGGGAGCAGATAGACACCAACAGGCGCATAGAGGGCGGCTGCGCGGTGGTGATGGATGTCGCCACCGGGGCCATCAGGGCGATGGTCAACCTCAAGCGCGACAAGGACAGCGGCAAGATGGAGGAAAGCTACAACTACGCCATCGGACGCGCCGGAGAGCCGGGCTCAGTCTTCAAGGCTTCGACCATAATGACCCTCATCGAGGACGGATACATCAAATCCCTGGAGGACAAGCTCCCCACCAACGGGGGCAAAGAGGGTCTGCTGCCGCACGACCAGCACATCTCCGATTACGAGCGCCAGTACGGCACCAAGGAAATCACCGTGCTCAAGGGTCTTGAGATGTCATCCAACTACGTATTCGCCCATCTGGCGATGCAGCATTACGCTTCCCATCCCCAGGACTTCATCGACAAGATATATATGTACAAGCTGGGCGAAGCGTATTCGTTCGACCTCGACGGAATGGCCGCTCCGACGGTGCCGTCTCCCTCGAAATCCTCCTGGAGCGCGACGAGCCTCGGCACCACCGCATACGGATATTCGGTGACGGAGACCCCGCTGCACATACTGACATTCTACAACGCCATAGCCAACAAGGGCAAGATGATGAAGCCCTATCTGGTCGAAGACATCGAAAAGGACGGCGTCGTCAAGGAAAAGCTCGGCCCCGCCATACTCAACGCCTCCATCTGCTCCCGCGCGACTGCGGACACAATAACCAGGGGTCTCGCGGCGGTGGTGCAGAGCGGCACCGCGACAAGGCTCAAAGGCAGTCACGACGTGGCCGGAAAGACCGGCACGGCCCGCATCGTGCTGGACGAGAATGACTCAAAGACATCCGCCGGCAAATACAGCGACGAGTGGGGACGCAAGAAGAATCAAGCCACCTTCGTGGGATTCTTCCCCGCCGACAATCCGAGATATTCGTTCATCGTGGTCATTTACTCGGCGCTCAGCTCCGAGAGCTTCTACGGAGGCACCCTCCCCGCTCTTGCCGCACGCAAGATAGTGGACGGCATCTGGGCGATCGACCCGGCCGCGAGGGAGAGCCTTGAGTCCACAAACGCGGTGCCGGTGATGACGGGTGCCGCGCTGGATGAGGCCATCACCGGAGATGTCATCCCGGACCTGTCGGGGCTTGGTCTCAAGGAAGCTCTGTACCTGGCTGAAAACAGCGGCCTCGTCTGCACATACTCGGGAGTCGGACACGTCGTCGCCCAGACCCCCAAGGCCGGCACGCCGGCGAAGGAAGGCGACAGGATAAACTTTACACTGAAATGATGACTCTCTCGGAAATAATAAAAGGCACGCAGGCAAGGATCCTGCACGGAGAAGGCTCCACCCGGATATCCTCCATCTGCAGCGACTCCAGAAAAGCCGCCCCGGGAGCGCTGTTCATCGCCGTGAAGGGATGCTCTTCGGACGGACACGACTACATCGACGCAGCCCTTGCCGCCGGCGCTTCAGCCGTAGTCTCCGCCGACAGGAAGAGCCTCGCCCTGTGTGCGGCGGCGTTCTACGGCCATCCTTCCGACAAGCTCCGCCTTGTCGGCATCACCGGCACAAACGGCAAGACCACCACCGTGACGCTCCTTTACAGGATGTTCATGGGGATGGGATACAACTGCGGCCTCCTCTCCACCATAGCCAACTACGTCGGCAAGCGCCGCACCGAGACCGCCAACACCACCGCCGACCCCATCACCATCAATTCGCTTATGAGCGAAATGGTGGACGCCGGCTGCGAATACTGCTTTATGGAGGTGAGCTCCATCGGCATCGAGCAAGAAAGGGTCGCCGGCCTGAAGTTCAGCGTGGGGATATTCTCCAACCTGACCCACGACCACCTCGACTACCACGGCACGTTCGCCGAGTATCTCAGATGCAAGAAGATGTTCTTCGACTCTCTCCCCTCCGACGCCGTCGCCATCACCAACGTCGACGACCGCAACGGTCTCGTAATGGTCCAGAACACCGCCGCGAGGGTGGTCACGTACTCCTGCAGGGGGCTCGCCGACCACAGCTGCCGCATAATGGAGGAGGGGTTTGACGGGATGATGCTCAAGATGGACGGGCAGGAAGTCTGGACGCGCCTGATAGGTCAACACAACGCCTACAACCTGCTGGCCATCTACGCCGCGGCCCTGGCCTGCGGGGCTTCTCAGGAAGAGGCCCTCGTCTCTCTGAGCAACCTCGAGTCCGCGCCCGGACGCCTGGAAAACCTGCGCGGTCCGCGCGGCCTGTCGGTCATCATCGACTACGCACACACTCCGGACGCGATGGACAACGTCCTCAAGACCCTGCGCGACATCTCCTGCGAGGGGCAGCTGGTCTGCCTGTTCGGCTGCGGAGGCGACCGCGACAGGACCAAGAGACCCGAAATGGCGAAAGTGGCGGAGGAGTACGCCGACCGCATAATAGTCACTTCGGACAACAGCCGCACCGAAAGGACGGAGGACATAATGGAGGACATCCGCAAGGGATTCAGCCCCGCCGGACTGGCCAGGACCCTCTTCATATCCGACCGAAAGGAAGCCATCCGCACAGCCATAATGACGGCTTCGGACGGCGCCGCCATACTGCTTGCGGGCAAGGGACACGAGGACTATCAGATCATCGGGAAGGAGAAGAGGCATTTCGACGAGAAGGAGATCGTAAGGGAAATTTTTGACAGTGTACAACAAACAGCATAAAACCGGACCAAGCAATGTTCTATCATCTATTCGAAGCGCTAAAAGCCTATGACATTCCGGGACAGGGACTTATGAACTACCTGTCCTTCAGGGCCATGCTCGCCAGCGTAATAAGCATGCTGTTCGCGTTCTTCGCGGGCAAGCACATAATCCGCTGGCTGCAGCGCAAGCAGATCGGAGAGACCATCCGCGACCTCGGACTCGAGGGCCAGATGCAGAAGAAGGGCACCCCCACGATGGGCGGAGTCATCATCATCCTTTCCATCCTCGCGGGCGTGCTGCTTGTAGCGGATTTGAGCAACATATACATTCTTCTCCTCCTTCTGACCACTCTTTGGTGCGGAGGGATCGGGTTCGCCGACGACTACATCAAGGTGTTCAAGCACAACAAGGAAGGGATGAGCGAGAGGACCAAACTCGTCCTTCAGTTCGGCCTGGGGCTCGTCGTGGCGCTCATAGTCTGCCTGAGTCCGACAATACACACTGAAAACCTCGTCACCACCATACCGTTCGTCAAGGCACACGAGTTCGACTACTCCTGGCTGTCGCCTTTCAAAGGGCAGCTCGGGACCTATTGCACCTGGGGTATTTATATGATCCTCATCATATTCGTGACTCTGGCCTGCACCAACGGGACCAACCTCACCGACGGCATGGACGGACTTGCCGCGGGCACTTCCGCCATAGTCGGCGTCGTGCTCGGCGTGCTCGCCTGGCTGGGCGGAAACGTCGTCAACGCCGGCTACCTCAACATTATGTACCTCCCCGAGTCCGGCGAGGTGGCGGTGTTCATGGCCTCGTTCGTAGGGGCGCTGATCGGGTTCCTGTGGTACAACTCATACCCGGCACAGGTGTTCATGGGCGACACCGGCAGCCTCACTCTCGGAGGCATCATCGGAGTGAGCGCCGTGCTCATCCGCAAGGAGCTCCTGCTCCCCATCCTCTGCGGCATCTTCCTCGTGGAGAGCCTGTCGGTCATCATCCAGAGGACTTATTTCAAAAGGACGAAGAAGAAATACGGTGAAGGAAGGAGGGTCTTCAAGATGACCCCTCTGCATCATCACTATCAGAAAGAAGGAATCCCCGCTCTCATCACGAAGCCTCAGAGAGCCCTTCCGGAAGCCAAGATAGTCGCAAGGTTCTGGATTGTCGGCATCATACTCGCCGTATCCACGCTTGCGCTGCTTAAGATAAGATAACGAAAAACAACACTGCATATATGTCAAGGATTGTAGTTTTAGGTGGAGCCGAGAGCGGAGTCGGAGCGGCCGTTCTCGCAAAGGTCAAGGGATTTGACGTGTTTCTTTCCGACAAGGGAAAGATTGCGGACCACTATGCCGATATGCTCAGACAGTGGGACATCCCCTTCGAGCAGGGACAGCACAGCGAGGACCTGATCCTCAATGCGGACGAGGTCATAAAAAGCCCCGGGATCCCCTCTGCGGCACCTATGGTGAGGAAACTCCAGGACCGCGGCACTCCCATCATATCGGAGATAGAGTTCGCCGGCCGCTACGACACGGCGAAGAAAATCTGCATCACCGGATCCAACGGCAAGACCACAACCACATCGCTCATATACTACCTGCTGCAGCAGGCGGGGCTCAACGTCGGCTTGGGCGGCAACATCGGAAAGAGCTACGCCCTGCAGGTCGCGACCGAGCACTATGACTATTATGTCCTGGAAATCAGCAGTTTCCAGCTGGACAACGTGTATGATTTCAGACCCGACATAGCCATCATCACCAACATTACGCCCGACCATCTCGACCGCTACGACTACAATATGGAGAACTACGTCAAGTCGAAGTTCCGCATAGTGAAGAACCTCCGGCCGGAGGACTGCTTCATCTTCGACTCCGACGACGCCATCACCATAGACCACCTCAACAAGATCATCGTCAAGGCAAAGATGCTGCCCTTCACCCAGCAGACCAAGGTGGAGCAGGGCGCCTATGTCGAGGACGACAGGATAGTTGTCAAATACGAGGAGTCCGAGAGCGAAATCTACCTCAAGGAGCTCGCGCTCGGAGGCAGGCACAACATCTACAACTCGATGGCGGCGGCGCTGGCCGCCAAGGCGATGGACATAGACGACGAGACCATACGCAACAGCCTGGCCACGTTCGAGCCCGTCGAGCATCGTCTGGAGCCCGTGCTGAGCATCAAGGACGTGCTGTACATCAATGACTCCAAGGCCACCAACGTGGATGCCGCCTGGTACGCTCTCGAGTGCCAGACCAAGCCGGTCGTGTGGATTGTTGGAGGCACCGACAAGGGCAACGACTACTCCGTCCTGGAGGATCTGGTGAGACAGAAGGTCAAGGCCATCGTATGCCTCGGCGTCGACAACACCAAGATACACGCCGCCTTCGAGGGCATCGTGGGCGCGGACCATATGTTCGACACCCTCTCGGCACAGGAGGCGGTGCAGGCGTCCAGCAGGCTTGCAGAAAGCGGCGACGTGGTGCTCCTTAGTCCCTGCTGTGCGAGTTTCGACCTCTTCACCTGCTACGAGGACAGGGGCGAGCAGTTCAAGGCGGCGGTACGTAATCTCTAAAAAGAAAGCGGATGGCACATAAAAGCAGAATATGGAATTTCTTTGACGGCTTCAAGGGTGACAAGGTCGTCTGGATGATTGTGCTGATGCTCATTATGTGCTCGACCGTCTGCATATTCTCATCCACCTCCACCACCAAGGAGGTGCTGAACGGAACCCAGACACGCGTGGACATCGTGCTTGACCTCGTCAAGGTCATACTGTTCGGACTGGGTCTGATGCTTGTCTGCTACCATTTCATAGGCGTAAAGGGGTACAAGATTCTCGCAAGGCTGGGATTCCCGCTCTCCGCCCTGCTGCTGCTCATCGTCGTCACGCACTTCCAGGAGATCCCGTTCTTCAAGGCCGGAGCTATCAACGGGGCGTGGCGCGTCATCAGCATAGGGGGGTTGCAGCTGCACATATACGAAGTCATCAAGGTGGCGATGGTGCTGTACCTTGCCTGGGCCGTGGATGCGTTCGAGCACGAAGGATTCACCATCGTCAAGGCGCTTTCAAAGAAAGAGCATTTCCACTGGCTCGGCAAGCCCGGCTGGCAGAAAGTAATATTCATCTACTTCCCGATGTTCTTCGTGATAGGGCTCGTCGCATTGGGCAGCGGCTCCAGCGCGGTTTTCATTACGATCCTGATGTTTGCAACCATCCTTGTCGGGGGACTGAGCGTCAAGGAGCTCATACCGCCGGCGCTGCTGCTCGTGGGTCTGGCAGTCGGAGTCGTGCTGATCAACAAGTCCACTGAGGGACAGCTCCTCGAAGGGACCCGCTTCGACACCTGGGTGAGCCGGCTCGAAGGCAACGGCGACGACATCGCCAGGTTCAAGAGCGCACCCTACGGCTCCACCGAATATTACGACGCGCTCGACAGGATACGCCAGCCATACAGCGCGAAGATAGCCATAAAGCAGGGAGGTCTGCTGGGCAAGGGAGCCGGACAAAGCACCCAACGGTACATCGTCCCGGTGATGTACGAGGACTATATGTTCAGTTTCATCGTGGAGGAGTACGGCCTGTTGGGAGCGCTGGTAGTTATAATACTGTACGTCAGCCTGCTGGCCCGGGGCTCGGTGATAACGCGCAACTGCAAGGACAATTTCGGAAAGATAACGGTCGCGGGACTCGTGATGCTCATAAGCGGGCAGGCGATGCTGCATATGATGGTAAACGTCGGCATAGGTCCGCAGACAGGACAGACACTGCCTCTGATAAGTTACGGATCTTCGTCGTTCGTGATGTTCTGCATCGCGTTCGGCATCATCCTCTCGATTAGCAAGGAGGCTTCGAAGCAGATTGACCGGGAGACCCGCAAGGCCGCTCCCCTGACGCTGCAGCACGACAGCTCGGACGAGGTGAGCAGCAATCTGGACGTATTGGATGACTTTGAATCAGAACTTTAGAACGATATGGAATACAGACCATTGAGAGTTATAATCAGCGGAGGAGGCACGGGAGGACACATCTTCCCGGCCGTATCGATTGCGGGAAAGCTAAAGGAGCTCAACCCTGACACCGAGATCCTCTTTGTCGGAGCCGAGGGCAAGATGGAAATGGAGAAAGTCCCCGCCGCGGGGTACAGGATAGTCGGGCTGCCGATGCTGGGGCTTCAGCGCCAGCTCAACTTCCACAACATAGTGAATGACGTCAAAGTGCCGTTCAAGGTGCTCCAGAGCCTGCACAGGGCGGGGAAGATAATCGATGACTTCAAGCCCGAGATAGCCATCGGAGTGGGCGGATACGCCAGCGCTCCCCTGCTGTGGAAGGCCACCCGCAAGGGCGTTCCTTCGCTCATCCAGGAGCAGAACGGCTTCGCGGGCCTTACCAACAAAATCCTGTCGAAGAAGGCCGGCTGCATCTGCGTCGCCTACGAAGGGATGGAGAGATTCTTCCCCGCCGACAAGATAGTGATGACGGGCAATCCCATCCGCTCCGAGATAGTCCCGGCGACGGCCCGGAGCCGCGCCGAAGGCATTGAATATTACGGACTTGACCCCGAGAAAAAGCATATTCTCATAGTGGGAGGAAGCCTTGGAAGCAGGACCCTCAACGAGTCTATGAAGAAATGGATATCCGACGGCTGCCCCGGAGGCGAAAGCGTGGAGGTGCTGTGGCAGTGCGGAAAATATTACAAGGCAGGCGTGGACTCGTTTATGGAGGAAGCCCGAAAGGGTGCCGACTTGTCGAACGTCCGCCATTCCGATTTCATCGGCAGGATGGACCTCGCATATGCCGCCGCGGACGTGGTCATCTCCCGGTCGGGAGCCAGCTCCGTATCGGAGATCTGCGCCGCGCACAAGGCTTCGGTGCTGGTGCCCTCGCCCAACGTGGCCGAAGACCACCAGACGCACAACGCGATGGCGCTCGTGCGCAAGGACGCAGGCCTGCTCGTGAAGGACTCCGAAGCCGTGGAGAAGCTTCTCCCCACCGCCCTGGGTCTGGTTTCTGACCCCGAAAGGGTCGCGGCCATAGAGAGGAACGTCTCCACCCTGGCCCTTCCCAATGCGGCGATGGACATAGCCGTAGAGGTTTACAAACTGCTTGACAGACAATGAAGAACGTATATTTCATAGGCATCGGCGGCATCGGAATGAGCGCCCTCGCGAGATACTTCAAGTTAAAGGGAAAAGAAGTGTCCGGCTATGACCGTACACCTTCAGAGCTCACCGCCGCTCTGGAGAGCGAAGGCATAGGAGTCCACTACGATGACGACTGCAGCTTCATCCCCGCGGACGTGGAGCAGACCCTGGTCATCTACACCCCCGCCATCCCCTCCGACCTCGAGGAGCTGGTGTACGTCCGGACCCACGGATACAAGGTGGTCAAACGCTCGATGGCACTGGGCGAAGTGACCGAAGGCCAGAGATGCCTCGCCGTCGCCGGCACCCACGGAAAGACCACCACAAGCACTCTCACGGCTCACATTCTCACCGACAGCGGTGAAGGTTGCTCCGCCTTCCTCGGCGGCATTTCCAAGAATTACGGCACAAATATGCTCGCGAGCGAGAACCCCGTCGTGGTGGCGGAAGCGGACGAGTTCGACCGTTCATTCCACTGTCTCCACCCCGACATCGCCGTGATAACGGCTATGGACGCCGACCATCTGGACATCTACGGGGATCTGGAGCACGTGCAGGAGGCGTTCAGGATTTTCGCTTCGCAGGTTTCCGGCACCCTCATAATCAAGAAGGGTCTGCCGATAAGCGGGGACGACACGGCTGCGACTATCCTGACTTACCATTACAGCGACCCCGCCGCCGACTTCCACGCCCGCAACGTCCGCGTGGACTCCCTCGGACATTACACGTTCGACCTCGTGCATCCCGGAGGAGTCATCTCCGACATCACCCCCGGCGTGCTCGGATGGGTCAACATCGAGAACAGCGTCGCCGCGGCCGCGATATGCCTGAGCTACGGGATCGAAGCGCAGTCCATCAAGCGCGCGATCGGCAGCTTCCAGGGAGCGCAGCGCAGGATGGACGTGCAGATAAACGTCCCCGGACTTACCTACATCGACGACTACGCACACCATCCCGAGG
>R15__coassemble_1476_pt1 | contig 11680 bp, 7 predicted proteins | sample R15__metabat2_low_PE_040 | metagenome-assembled genome bin R15
GCCTATCTGCTCCCAGTGGATGAGGTCCTTGGAATGATATACCGGGACTCCCGGGAAATACTGGAAGCTGCTGGTTACCAGATAGTAATCCTCTCCGACGCGGCAGACGCTGGGGTCGGGGTTGAAGCCTGGGATGATCGGGTTTTTATAACCGAATTGCTGCGGCTGGGCGGCCGCAGCAATGGCAATCAACCCGGCAACGATGGTGATGACGGATTTTTTCATATTCATTTTTTACTCGGATTTCTTGCAGCAGCAGCACTCGCCGCCGATGAGTTTCCATACGCCTGCAGCGAAAGCACCGCCTGCGAGAGGGCCGAGGATGAAGATCCACAGCTGCTTGAGAGCGTCGCCACCCTGGAAGAGGGCGGGTCCGATGGAGCGTGCGGGGTTCACGGAAGTGCCGGTGTAACGGATGCAGCAGAGGTGCACGAGGATAAGGCAGAGACCGATGGCGAGACCTGCGAGGTTGCCTGCGCCCTTCTTCTCATCTGTGGTGCCGAGAACCGTCAGCACGAACACGAATGTGAAGAACACTTCGGCGAGAAGTCCTCCCCAGATGCTCACGCCTTCCTGGCAGGCGTTGGCGCCGGTGCCGGTGAAGTCGGTGTTGGCCGTGAGAAGGAAGAGGATGGCGGAGCCGAGGATGGCGCCGATGACCTGGAAGATCATATAGAGGGCGGCGTCCTTTCCGCTCATGCGTCCGGAGAGCCACACGCCGAGGGTGATGGCGGGGTTGATGTGGCATCCGGAGATGCCGCCGATGGTGTAGGCCATAGCCACGACGGCGAGGCCGAATGCCATCGAAGTGCCTACCACAGAGGCGATTATGGAGTTAGAACAGCCAAGGCTGACGGCTGCGCCGCAACCCATAAGGACGAGGACCATCGTCCCGATCATTTCAGCAAAATACTTTTTCATACTCTATAGATTTTAGTAAATGAATATCATAAGTAAGCGAATTTACGAATTATTCTTGAAAATAGTTATATTTGCATATATAGAAAACAAGATTTATGCTAAAACCTTCTGATATGAAAAAGAAATTAATGTTTCTGGCGGCTTTCGTCGTCTTCACCAGTTCTCTTTTCGCGGCGGACAAGGAAACCAAGATCAAGACAGGATGGAACTTCGGCGTCCTCCCGGCCGTGAGCTACAACTCCGACCTCGGACTCCAGTACGGCATTTCCGCCGACATTTACAATTACGGCGACGGCTCGGACTTCCCGAGATACAAGCACAAGTTCAATACGGAGATTTCCCACTACACCAAGGGAATGACCCGCCTGCATCTCTTCTACGACTCGAAATACCTCATCCCCGGCGTGAGAGTCACGGCGGCGGCGACATATATGAACAATCCGATGTTCTCCTTCTACGGATTCAACGGTGCGGTGGAGCCCTATCAGGAGCTGATGAACTCCAATAAATCATATTTCGTGGATGTCAATCCCTACCTTCCGCACAGTGCTGACGGTATGGCATATTACAATTTCCAGCGCAATATGTTCCGTTTCCTCGCGGACTTCCAGGGCGAGATAGCGCCGAACCTCAACTGGGCCGCCGGAGTCTCCTTCTGGAATTTCGACATCAAGGACATTGACAATGAGAACTACGACTCTTCGTATACCCTTTACGACTATTATCACGACACGGGCGTGATAAAGGACAATGAAGCCAACGGCGGCAGCCGCCTCGAGATGAAGGCAGGACTCGTCTATGACTCCCGCGACCTCGACTCCGCCCCTTCGAAAGGCATCTGGGCCGAAGTGTACGTGAACGGTTCTCCCGACGTGTTCGGAGACTCATACAAGTACCTCAAGCTCTGCGCCCATTGGCGCCAGTACATCCAGCTCATTTCCGACAGCAGGCTCGTCTTCGCCTACCATCTCGGATATCAGGGCACCATCGCAGGAGAGGCTCCCTTCTATATGCAGTCCAACATCACCACCTTGTATCTGCGTCAGATTCTCTCCGAAGGACTCGGCAGCATCAACACCGTCCGCGGTACCCTCTACAACAGGATGATCGGCGACTCCTACGCCTGGGGCAACTTCGAGCTCAGGCTCAAACTCTGCAGCTTCAACTTCATCAACCAGTCCTGGTATGTCGTGACCAATCCCTTCTTCGACCTCGGCGCCATCGTCAAACCCTACAGGCTCGACGAGATGACAAATCTCATTGACAATGTAGGGAGAAGCTATGACGATCTCTACAAGGATGCCACCAAGCTCCACAAGAGCGTCGGTGCGGGTCTCAAGTTTGTCATGAACCAGAATTTCATCGTCGGCTGCGAAGTGGCGAAGCCCTTCGACAAGGACGACAACCCCGGACTCGGCGTCAACATCGGACTCAACTACATTTTCTAGCATATGAAGTTATTCAGGACTCTTGCGATAGCGATGGCACTCGTGCCGTCGCTATCTGCGTATCAAGCGGCCGCGGCTGACAGCCCGCGCGAGAAGACCCTTTTCAACAACGGCTGGACGTTCGCTCTCAGCACTGCACAGGACATAGCCGCCGACTACGGCCACGGCACCGAGTATTTCACATACTTCACCAAGGCCCGAGCCAACGGCGACAGCAAGGCTCCGGACCAGATGTCCTTCGACGACTCCTCCTGGCAGAAGGTGAACCTTCCACACGACTGGGTGGTGGACCTCCCGTACGCCGGCGAAGCCAGCCACAGCCACGGCTACAAGTGCGTCGGCTACAAGTATCCCGAGAATTCGCTCGGCTGGTACAGGAAGGTCTTCGACATCCCCGAGTCCGACAGGGGCAAGAGAATCTGCGTCGAGTTCGAGGGCATATTCCGCGACGCGGAAGTCTTCTGCAACGGCATCTATATGGGCCACGAGCGCAGCGGATACGCGCCGCAGGTCTATGACATCACCGAATATCTTGAGTACGGCGGCAAGAACCTTATCACCGTCCGCGTCGACGCGTCGATGGAGGAAGGCTGGTTCTACGAGGGCGCCGGCATCTACCGCAACGTCTGGCTGCACAAGACCGATCCCGTGAGCGTCGCTCCGTTCGGCGTCGCCGTGAAGGAGTACCGTTTCTCTGACGACTACTCCCGGTGCGTGCTGGTGAGCGGCGTGACACTCTCAGCCCTCAGCCCGACGAATGACGTGATGATAGCTCAGACCCTGCTTGACGCCGAAGGGAAGAGCGTCGCGACGGTCTTCTGCAAGCCCGAGGACTCTCCCGAGCTCGAGGTCGCGAACCCGATCCTCTGGTCTGACTCCGCCCCCTATCTCTACACCCTTCGCACCTGCGTCTATCAGGGAGGATACACCATAGATTGCCTCAGGGACGAGGTGGACGTGAAGGTGGGCCTCAGGGACCTCAGGTTCGACCCCGACAGGGGATTCATCATCAACGGCCGCAGAGTCGAGATGAAGGGGTGCGACCTGCATCAGGACCACGCCGGAGTGGGCTCCGCCATCCCCGACGCTCTGTGGCGCTACAGGGTGGAGCAGCTCAAGAAGTACGGCTTCAACACCATCCGTTCGTCCCACAACCCCGCGACGCCCGCGATGCTGCAGGCCTGCGACGAGCTTGGGATGTACGTCATCGACGAGAACCGCTGCGTCGGCATCAACGAGGAGCATTTCACCTTGATGGAGAAGATGATAAGGCGTGACGTCAACCACCCTTCCGTGGTGCTTTGGAGCATCGGAAACGAGGAGTGGCAGCTCGAGTGGAGCGCCGTGGGCGAAGCCATCGCGAGGAGAATGACCGCGTTCGTGCACAGCATTGACCCTTCGCGCCAGGTCACCTACGGAAACTGTTCCGGCCGCGACATGGTGAAGGGAGTCGATGTCTTCGGCTACAACTACGTCGTGCAGAACCCTATCCTGGAATATCACAAGAGCTACCCCGACCACTGCGCCCTCGGCACCGAGGAAACCTCCGGTTGCGGCACGCGCGGGAAGTACGTCACCGACAATGAGAAGGGCTGGATGCTCTCCCACAACAGGGCGGGAGTCGCCCCCGACGAGATAAACGGCAGCGACGAAGGATGTCAGACCACCCCTGACGGAAAGATCCTCAACGTAATCGAGAGGGGATGGAAGTTCTACGCCGCAAACACTTGGCTTGCAGGACCTTGCTATTGGACAGGATTTGACTACCGGGGCGAGCCGAACCCTATGGTATGGCCCGCCACCGGTTCGCAGTTCGGTATCCTTGACTACTGCGGCTTCCCCAAGGACGAGGCGTTCTACCTCAAGTCCTGCTGGACTGACGAGCCGATGGTGTACCTGTGCCCGAGCTGGAACCGGACCGGCAGCGAAGGGAAGTACATCGACGTCTGGGCATACTCCAACTGCGACGAGGTGCAGCTCCTGCTGAACGGCGTGCCCCTCGGCAAGAAGGCGATGCCCAAATACGGTCATCTCAGCTGGAACGTCAAGTACAAGGCCGGGAAACTCGAAGCCCGAGGCTTCATAAAGGGAAGAAAGGTCGCTTCTTACGTCCTTCAGACCACCGGCGCCGCCAAGTCCCTTAAAGTCGAAGCCTCCAAGACCGTGCTGCTGCCCGACGGACAGGACGTCACCGTGCTCGACCTTACCGTCCTTGACGAGAAGGGAAGGGAAGTGCCTGACGCCGACGTGCCTCTGAGCGTCAGCGTGCCCGATAATTTCCAGCTCCTGGGCTGGGGCAACGGAGATCCGGGATTCAAACTCGTCGAACGCCCGCTCCCCACAGACAAGGGAGCCTTCGCCGTGAAGACATTCTCCGGCAAGGTCCAGATAATAATCCGGAGCGTTGAAGGCGCCGATGGCGAAGGAAAGATCCTCGTTGCGGGCCTGGACTGCGCTCCCATCAGCTTAAGTTATTGATATGAAGAAGATTATAATTTCCATTGCGGCGTTGCTCCTGACCTTCCAGGCATTCTGCCAGGTAAGCATTGAAGGCGAAGTCGCGCTGATCTCATCCGAGTCGATGTCAATCCTCCTGGACGCAAAACAGGGGAGTCCGCTCAAGTATCTTTACATAGGCGACCGCATCGCCATGTCCGACGCGGATCAGGTCGTGGGTGCAGGAGCCATCAATACCGACGCCTATCCTGTCTATGGAGAGTGGAATATCCGCGAGGACGCCCTAGCCGTCACCCACGGCGACGGAAACATGACCCTCCAGATGGGCGTGAGCACCGTCCGTGACGAGTCGACATCTGATGCAAGCGTTCTCAGGGTCACCCTCAAGGACTATCATTATGATTTCTCCGTCGACGTGCTCTACAAGGCTTTCAAGGACTCAGACGTCATCGAGACCTGGACGGAGATAAGTCACGCAGAGAAGAAACCCGTGCTGCTGCGCAGGTTCGACTCCGCTTACATCCCGATAAGGGTGGGCGACGTATGGGTGAGCCATCTCTACGGAACGTGGGCGAATGAAGCCCGCCTCGTGCAGGAGCCTCTGGAGCGCGGCACCCTCAAGATCGAAAACAAGGACGGTATCCGCAACTCCCATACTTCCCACGCGGAGGTGATGTTCTCTCTCGACGGAAAGCCCGCCGAGAATGAAGGACGCGTGCTCGGAGCCGCTCTCTGCTACGGCGGCAACTACCTTCTCGAAGTCGTCACGGACGATACTGACTACCATCATTTCAGCGCCGGTATCCACTGCGAGAACGCCTCTTATTCCCTTCCCAAGGGCGAAGTCTTCCGCACCCCGGAGCTCGCTCTCACCTGGTCATCGGAGGGCCTCGGCGCCGTCTCGAGACATTTCCACAAATGGGCGCGCCGGCACAGGCTCGCTCACGGGGACAAGGAGAGAAAGATCCTTCTCAACAGCTGGGAAGGAGTGTATTTCAACATCAACGAGGAGGGGATGGACCGAATGATGTCCGATATCTCCTCTATGGGTGGCGAACTGTTCGTGATGGACGACGGATGGTTCGGCGACAAGTATCCGCGCCTTACGGACAACAGTTCCCTCGGCGACTGGGTGGTGGACACCCGCAAGCTCCCGCACGGCATACAGTGGCTCGTGGACGCTGCCGGCAGCCACGGAATCCGCTTCGGCATCTGGATCGAGCCCGAGATGGCCAATACCGCTTCCGAGCTTTACGAGAAGCATCCCGACTGGATCATCAACGCCGGCAACCGCGAGGTCGCGCAGGGCCGCGGCGGCACTCAGGTCGTGCTCGACCTCAGCAATCCCGCCGTCCAGGACCACGTTTACGGCGTCGTGGACGAGCTCCTTGGCGACTATCCCGACATCGACTACATCAAGTGGGACGCCAATATGCCCGTCCAGAGCCACGGCTCCCACTACCTCGCCGCTGACAGCCAGGGCGAGCTCGACATCCGTTATTGGAGAGGCTTCGCCGCCGTATGCGACCGCATAAGGGCGAAGTATCCCGACGTCACCATCCAGTGTTGCGCCAGCGGCGGAGGCAGGGCCAATTTCGGCGTCCTTCCCTGGTTCGACGAGTTCTGGGTGAGCGACAACACCGACGCCCTCCAGAGAATATATATGCAGTGGGGCACGTCTTATTTCTTCCCCGCAATCGCGATGGCATCGCACATCAGTGCCGTTCCGAACCATACCGTGCAGAGGGTGACGCCGCTGAAGTACCGCATCGACGTCGCGATGAGCGGCCGTCTCGGAATGGAGCTGCAGCCCAAGGACATGACCGCCGCCGAGATCGAGCAATGCCGTACGGCGATAGCCGAATACAAGCAGATCCGCCCCGTGGTCCAGTTCGGTGACCTCTACCGTCTCGTATCTCCATATGACGGTCTGGGACTCGCCTCGCTGATGTATGTCTCCGACGACAAGGACGAAGCCGTCTTCTATTGGTGGAGAACGGAGAATTTCTATGACACCCATCTCCCTCGCGTCAGGATGGCTGGTCTCGATCCCGGGAAACGCTACAAGGTCGTTGAGCTCGACAAGGTCGGCGCGCCGCTTTCCTTTGAAGGCAAGACATTCACGGGAGAGTTCCTCATGAACAACGGACTTGAGATGCCAAACACCCTTTCGCGGGAGCTCCAGGGCTATTCGAGCAGGGTGATAAGGCTCATTGCGGAATAAACTATGCCATTGATACTCAATGATTTCTCTATGCCTTCCCGTTTCCTTTTCAGGGGACGGGAAGTCCTTGTTGACTCGAGCGGCAGCGCCGTCTCGCCCTCTCTTCCTGAAGGGTCTCTTCTTTCATTCAGCGATACTCTCGCGGGTGCCTCGGCTGCCCTCGTCGGAAAGGATTTCGAGGCTTCGGAAGGCTATCGTTTCATAGAGATAAGGGAATATTTTGCGACCCGGCCTGAGGCCGAAGCCGCGCTGGTGTCCCGGATGAAGGGCCTCGCGGGATGGCTGGAGCAGACCGTCTACTGCAGTAAGTGCGGCGATCCTCTGCAGCCTCACCCTTCGGAAGCGGCCCTTGTGTGCCCCGGCTGCGGGAAGGTGCATTATCCCCGCATCAGTCCCTGCGTAATAGCCGTCATAGAGAAGGGTGACGAAATGCTTCTCCTGAGGCACCGTCTGCGCAATCAGGACATCTACGCCTGCCTTGCCGGATTCGTCGAGACGGGGGAGTCTCTCGAAGATGCGCTAAGGCGCGAGGTGCGCGAAGAGGTTGGTCTCGAGATAGACAACATCCGCTATGCGGGAAGCCAGGGATGGCCTTTCCCTGATCAGCTGATGGTGGGATTCTATGCAGACTATCTGTCCGGCGAGATACGTCTCCAGGAGGACGAGATATCCGAGGCTCGGTGGTTCAAAAAAAACGCCCTGCCGAAGGTTCCCCGGCAGGGCTCGATATCATACAAGCTCATTCATTACGAGCTCTGATCATTTCTTCATCCAGCGGTCGAGCCAGTCGAAGTAGGTGCGGTGCCAGTAGAGGGCGTTCTGCGGCTGGAGGATCCAGTGGTTCTCTTCGGGGAAGACGACGAGCTTTGACGGCACGCCCATCATCTGCGCGCAGTTGAACGCCGCCATACCCTGGGTGTAGGGGATGCGGAAGTCCATTCCGCCGTGGAAGCAAAGGATAGGGGTGTCCCATTTCTGCACGTTCATCTTGGGGGCGTTGGCGTAGTGGCGCACGGCCTCCTCCCTCTCGCTCCAGGGCGAGCCGGAGAGATATCCGTGACCGAGACCGCCGTTGTCCCATTCCGCGAACCACATCTCTTCGGTGGTGTAGTAGAGCGCTTCTTCGTCGAAGATGCCCGCGTGGGCGATGAAGCAGTCGAAGGTCTTTTCGTGCATTCCCGCGAGATAATAGACGGAGTAGCCGCCGTAGCTTGCGCCGCAGGCCGCGACACCGGAGATGTACTTCTCAGCCTTGATTTCGCGTGCCGCGCTCAGATAATCCTGGATGTTCAGGCCCGAATAGTCACCGGAAATCTGCTCGCACCATTCCTGGCCGAAGGCTGTGGTGCCGCGACGGTTGGGGAGCACGACGACATAGCCCTGGGAGCACATCAGACGGTAGTTCCACCTGTATGACCAGCCCTGGCTGAGGGTGCCCTGGGGGCCGCCCAGGCATATCTCGATGGCGGGATATTTCTTCGTGGAGTCGAACTGCGGGGGGTAGAGCACCCAAGTGAGCATATCCTTCTCGTCAATGGTCTTCACCATCCGCATCTCAGTGTCGTGGGGAGCGATCCGGTCGAGAATGTGCGCGTTCTCGGAAGTTATCTGCGCCAGAGTCCCGTCGGCGGGTGTGAAGCTCACCAGCTCGGTGGGGAAGTCCATCGAGCAGTAGCTCGCGAGAAGCCTTGAGCCGCCTTTGCCTTCAACCACAGCCCAAGGCGAATCGAAATCGTACCAAAGGTCCTCGCCGGTCAGACGCGAGAACTCCTTTGACTCCACGTCAACCTGCCAGAGGGCCTGCAGGCCCTCGGTGAGGGCGTTGAAATAGATGCTGCCGCCATCGGGGCTCCAGACGAGTCCCGCAGCGTTGTACTTGAATTTCGCGGTGAGCTCACGACGCTCTCCGAGCGTGAATTGATTGTTCTCAAGGTCGAAATCGATGTCCTGGACCATTATCCGGCTCTTGTCGGACTCATAGCCCTGGCGCGCCATGCTGAGCCAGGCGACTTTCTTTCCGTCCGGAGACCAGACCGGATCGGTGTCATAGCCTCCCTTCATCGGGATGACCTTGCATTCACCGGTGATCAGGCAGTAGATGTAGATCTCGCTGTCAGTGGAGAAGGCGTACTCCTTGCCCACTGCCTTGCGGCAGCTGTAGGCGATGAAGCGTCCGTCGGGACTCCAGTCCAGCTGCTCGATGCCGCTAAACGGCTCGGTGGGGAGCTCGTACAACTCCTCGCATCCGAGAAGGTCGAAGGAGTTGTCAGGGGTGATCATCGCTCCCGCGAAGGGCGCGACGTAGGTGCGGGGCACGTCTGTCACCCAGTGGTCCCAGTGGCGGTACATCAGATCCTCCGTGGCGTAGGCCTGAGCCTTGTCGAGGGCGGGATCGGTGTCGGAAGGCACCTCCACTGCGCTGTGTATGGTGCTGACGTACATTATGTTGGACTGGTCGGGGGAGAGCTTGAACTCGCTTATCCCCGCGGGGACGGAGCTTATCTGCACCTTCTTTCCGAGTTTGGACCCCTGGAGCGGAGCCTTCCATATCTGTCCTCCCTGGAGGAAATAGATTTCACTGCCGTCGAGCGACCATCTGGCGTTGGAGACGCTCTTGGCGTAGCGGGTGAGCTGCACCTTGCCGGAGCCGTCGATGTCGCTAAGAAACAGATTGCGGCAGCTGCGGTTGTCCGCGATGGAAGTGTAGCTGACGCCATAGAGAACTTTTTTCCCGTCGGGGGAAATCTGCGGATCCGAGAGCCTTCCGAAAGAAAGAAGGACTTCGGGGGTCATATGACCGTCCGTGACTTCGATGTCGGAGGGACCGATGTAGCCGCTTTCGTCGTTTGTGGTTTTGTTGCAAGCCATGATGCTCAGAAGAATTGTTGCTGCCGCGACGCATAAGGCGCCGCCTGAATGTTTGATTTTCATATCTTTACCATTATAATTATTTTTCATATTGCTCGGCGGCGCGCTTGAGGTCCCCGGCAAGCCGCCGTCGCAGCGAGACGGGGGAGAGCACTTCCACTTCCGCTCCGAGACGCCTCAGCTCCATCACCAGGTCCTCGTTCGGGATCACCCTTATCCTGAACTTGACATATCCTTCGCCTTCCGGACCCAGCTCCACCTGGGAACGGTGCAGCGGCAGGTCCCTCAGATAGTTGGCCTCGTGCTCCGTCACCTTCAGATATATGCTCTCCGGCTCGAGGGATTCGTTGCGGTAGATGCCTATCGTCTGACCGTAGATCTCTTCCACGTCGTAGTCCCGCGGCATCTTGAATGTCCAACCCGTGACGCTCAGGGACGTAATCCTGTCCAGGGCGTACACTCTCTCAGCCCCTCTTTCCCGACAGTATCCCAGCAGGTACCACCTCCTCTGATACTCCTTTATGCCGTATGGGTCCACGTGAAACATCTCGCCTTCCTCCTCGCCGTACTTGCGGTACGTTATCTCCAGCGTGCGGTCCTCCTGCATCGCGCCGATGATGCCGGTGAGGTGTATCTGTCCGGAAGGGACGTTCTCCACCGACACGCGGCCGGACAGCCTCTCGCGGCTAAGGGACAGAAGGTTGTTGACCGTGAAGGTGTTGATGAGCCATCCGACCGAGCTCTGAGGGTCGATCGCCTCCTCGCCGTAGCGGATGAAATATCTGTTGGTCCTGCGGTCGCACTCTATCTCTATGCCGAATATTTCGGCTATGGCCTCGCGGTGATTGTTGAACGTCCTCCGCGCGTATCCCACGGAATAGCGGCGCTCGTATTTGCGGGTGATTTCGTCGAGCAGAAGTCCCCTCTGCCCGGCGTCAATGAATGTCTGTATAAGCCAGACGTATTTGTCTATCAGCTCTGTTATCATCAGCTTATCTTGCTGAAATCCTTTATGCAGTATTTGTCCTTCCTGAGTTCGCGCGCGAGCGGGGCGTTTCTCTCCTGCTCGAGGAACGGATCGTTCTCAAGGATATGCTCGGCGTATGCCCTTGCTTCTGACAGGAGCAGGCCGTCGCGGGCGAGCGAGGCTATGCTCAGGCTTATCGGCAGTCCGCTCTGCTGCGTGCCCTCGAGGTCTCCGGGCCCCCTCATCTTCATATCCTCCTCCGCGAGCTCGAACCCGTTCTGAGTGGCGCACATCAGGTTGAGCCTGTGGAGCGATTCCTTCGAGACCTTGTCGTCCTTGACGAGTATGCAGAAGGACTTCTCGCTTCCGCGCCCTACGCGTCCCCGCAGCTGATGCAGCTGGCTCAGGCCGAACCTCTGCGCGCTCTCGATCACCATCACGGATGCGTTTGGCACGTCCACTCCCACCTCAATCACGGTCGTGGACACCAGGATGTGAGCTCTGCCGGCGGCGAAGGCGTCCATATTGAAAGCCTTCTGCTCGCTCGTCTGCTGCCCGTGCACTATGGCGACCTTATAATCCGGCAGCGGGAAGGCCTCCACTATGTCTTCGTATCCTTTTTCAAGGTTCTGCAGGTCAATCTTCTCGCTCTCGAATATGAGCGGATAAACGACGAACACCTGACGGCCCTTCGCGATCTCGTCGCGCATGAATTTGTACAGCGCGCGTCTCTTGCCCTGGCCTATGAGAAGTGTCTGTATCGGCGTGCGTCCGGGCGGGAGCTCGTCTATCACG
>R15__coassemble_1481_pt1 | contig 11653 bp, 9 predicted proteins | sample R15__metabat2_low_PE_040 | metagenome-assembled genome bin R15
GGCTATGACCCTCGAGGAGAAGGCGGGTCAGATGATGCAGATCACCGTCGGCGTCCTCCTGGACTACCGGACCGGAGGGTTCAACGACGAGGCGGTGGAGACTGTCTTCGGCAAGTACAAGGTGGGCTCGATCCTCAACACTTTCTTCGACACGGCGCAGGACCGCGCCTACACGGCTGAGAAGGTCGCATACCTCCAGCAGAAATCGATGGAACTCATCGGCATACCTATGATATATGGCCTCGACATGATACACGGCGCGTCGTATCTGACGGACGGCACATTCTTCCCTCAGGAAGTCAACCTCGGCGCCACGTTCAACCCCGAGTTCGCCCGCGTGATGGGCGAGGCGATGGCCTATGAGACCAGGGCCGCCGGCGTGCCGTGGATATTCTCCCCCGTGATGGACCTGACGCGCAACAGCGCCTGGCCCCGCAACTGGGAGAGCTTCGGCGAGGACCCTTACCTGCAGAGCGTGATGGCTTCGACCGAGACCCTCGCCGCACAGGGCTCCGACCCCAACCACATCGACTCGGAGCACGTCGGCGTGAGCATCAAGCACTATATGGGCTACGGCAACCCCCGTTCAGGCAAGGACCGCACCCCCGCGTATATGCCTTACCACGAGCTCAGGGACAAATATTTCCGCCCCTTCAAGGCGTGCATCGAGCAGGGCGCCCTCACCGTGATGGTCAACTCAGCCGCGATCAACGACGTCCCCACCCACGCAAACCGGACCCTTCTGACCGGCTGGCTCAAGGAGGGCCTCGACTGGGACGGAATGATAGTGACCGACTGGGCTGACGTCAACAACCTCTACACCCGCGACCACCTCGCCGCCGACAAGAAGGAGGCGCTGTGCCTGGCCATCAACGCCGGCATCGATATGGTGATGGAGACATACGACCCCACCGCGTGCGACCTCATCTGCGAGCTCGTCAGGGAAGGCTCCATCCCCGAGGAGAGGGTCAATGACGCCGCCGCGCGCGTGATACGTCTCAAGTACCGCCTCGGCCTCTTCGACAACCCCGTCTGGGACGTCTCGGGCTATGACAGGTTCGGCTGCGACGAGTGGAAGGAGACCTCCCTTGCCGCCGCGGTGGAGTCGGAGGTGCTCCTCAAGAACGAAGGGATCCTCCCTCTCAAGCAGGGGACGAGGATACTCGTCACCGGCCCCGCGGCAGGCAGTGTGCGCGCCCTCAACGGCGGCTGGAGCTACACCTGGCAGGGTATGGGCGGCGCTTACACGGAAGGCTTCAACACCATCAGTGACGCCCTTAAGGAGAAGTTCGGTGCCGGTGCGGTGAAGTATGTGCCGGGCGTGAGCTACGATGAGACCCCTAACGCCTGGCAGGCCGAGAAGGACGTCAACATCAGCGCAGCCGTCGCCGCCGCCCGCGGTGTGGACGTCATAGTCGCCTGCGTGGGTGAGAACACTTACTGCGAGACCCCCGGAAACATCAATGACCTCACCCTGTCGGAGAATCAGACCGCTCTCGTGAAGGCGCTCGCCGCCACAGGCAAGCCTGTGGTGCTGGTGCTCGCCGAAGGCCGTCCCCGCATCATACGCGAGCTCGAGCCCCTCTGCTCCGCCGTCGTGGACGTGATGCTCCCCGGCGTGTACGGAGCCGACGCCCTGGCGCTCCTCCTCAGCGGCGAGGAAAATTTCAGCGGCCGTCTGCCCTTCACCTATCCCAAGTACGTCAATTCCCTGCATACATATGATTACAAGATGTCGGAGAACGTCGCTACGATGAACGGCGCGTACAACTACGACGCCGTGATGGACGTGCAGTGGCCTTTCGGCAGCGGACTCAGCTACACCACCTTCGAGTACAGCGACCTCAAGGCCTCCTGCGAGGAGTTCGACGCCGGCGACGTGCTCAAGTTCGAGGTCAGCGTGACCAACACCGGAGACGTCGCGGGCAAGGAACCGGTGCTCCTGTATTCGAGCGATGTCGTCGCTTCGCTGATGCCGGACGTCAAGCGTCTGAGGGCATTCGGGAAGGTGGAGCTGCAGCCCGGCGAGACCAGGACCATCACGCTTGAAGTCCCGGCGAAGGACCTCGCGTTCGTCAACGCCGACGGCTTCTGGACCCTTGAGAAGGGAGACTTCCGCATCGGCGTCGGAGGACTCGGCGTGATGCTCAAGTGCACCGAAACGAAGGTCTGGGACACCCAGAACATCTGATGGAAAATATCGTTATAAATATGTCGGGAGCCCTTCTGGATGAAGGGCTTCCGTCCGTTCTCGAGGGCTCCAGGACCGTGGATCTCTCCGCTCTCGAAGGTACCAACTGCTACTGCGACGCCGATGCCCAGGGCAGTATCCTGACTGCTTTGGAGGATGTCCCCTGCAGGGCTGTGCACTGGATCGACACCGGTGACTATCATTATCTTACCAGATTCTTCCTGGACAAGGCCGCCTCTCAGTCGGGCCCCTTCGCGCTCGTCCTTTTGGACCATCATCCTGATATGCAGGAGGCGGCGTTCGAAGGTGTGCTCTCCTGCGGAGGGTGGGCCCGCGACGCCTTCACTCGGACGGAGTCCTTGACGCAGGTGCTTCTGCTCGGGATCAACCCCGACCTCGAGCTGGAGATACTCGACCTCGTCTTCGACGGGGTGCTGGCCGCGACTTCCGAGGACTTCCGCCATACCGGCGACTCGGTGGGGCAGGACGTGACGGAGATGCTCTCGCTCCTGGACCCGCACATCCCCGTGTACATCTCCATCGACAAGGACGTGCTCCAGCCCCGCTACGCCCGCACGGACTGGGACCAGGGAACGATGACTCTCAAACAGTTGGAGACAGTCCTCGGGACGATAGCCTCCTCGCACCCGGTACTCGGCGTGGACGTTTGCGGCGGCATCACCCGCGGCAAGGGCGGGAAGGATGAGGATTTTGAAGTGAATCTCGCGACTGACATTTCACTTTCAAAACTATTTGCTAATCTCGGCTAACATTCTTAACTTTACGCATTGTTTGCTAACCACACCTTACAATGGAAGATAACCTCAAGATTACCTGCCTGTACGACTCGCACGTGGCGCTCGGCGCCAAGATGAGTCCTTTCGCGGGCTTTATGATGCCCATCCAGTATTCCGGCATCACGGAGGAGCACCTTGCCGTGCGCACCGCAGTCGGGATGTTCGACGTCTCGCATATGGGCGAAGTGTTCGTGAGCGGCCCCGACGCCGCGGCTTTTGTCAACCACGTTTTCACCAACGACGTCACTCCGATGACTCCCGGCAAGGCCCTCTACGGTATGATGCTCTATCCCGACGGGGGAGTGGTGGACGACCTGCTCGTCTATCGCGAGTTTGAGCCCGACCATTACCTCCTGGTGGTGAACGCATCCAATGTCGAGAAGGACTTCGCCTGGATGCAGGAGCACTCCGCCGGCTTCGATGTCACGATTGACAATCAATCCGCCGTATGGGGGCAGATAGCCGTCCAGGGACCGCAGTCCGAGGAGGTGCTGGTGGAGACCCTCGGCATCGCAGGGGCTCCGGACCTCGGATTCTACGAATATTTTGAGAGCGAATGGAAGGGTGCAAGGATGATCGTGAGCCGCACCGGATACACCGGCGAGGACGGATTCGAGCTCTACACCTCCGTCGAGGGCACACGCGAGATCTGGGACGTTCTCCTGAAGGCGGGCGTCGTCCCCTGCGGCCTTGGCTGCCGCGACACGCTCCGCTTCGAGGCCGGTCTCCCGCTGTACGGCGACGAGCTCTCCTCTGAGATCACTCCCGTCGAGGCGGGTCTGTCGATGTTCTGCAAGCTGGACAAGGACGACTTCATCGGAAAGGACGCCATAGCCCGCCAGAAGGCGGAAGGGTGCCCCAAGAAACTCGTCGGCATCGAAATCCACGACAAGGCCATCCCGCGCGCGGGCTATCCTGTCGAGCTTGAGGACGGCACTGAGGTCGGCGTCGTCACGACAGGATATCACTCCATTTCGCTTGACAGGAGCATCTGCTTCGCGCTCGTGAAGACCGAGTGGTCGAAGCTCGGCACGCCCCTGTGGATCCATATCCGCAAGAAGACGTTCCCCGGCGAGGTGGTGAAGAAGAGATTTTATCAGACTAACTACAAAAAATAACACAGAATATGTCAAAGATTGTTGAAGGACTCCTTTACAGCGAGTCGCACGAATGGGTCAAGGTGGACGGCAACGTGGCCATCATAGGTGTTTCTGACTTCGCGCAGGAAGAAATGGGGGACATCACATATGTGGACCTCCCGGATGTGGATGACGAAGTGACCAAGGGCGAGGATTTCGGCGCTCTGGAGAGCGTCAAGGCTTCGAGCGAGCTCTACAGCCCGGTCAGCGGCACCGTGGTCGCCGTCAACGACGCGCTCGACGACGCCCCCGAGCTCATAAACGAGGATGCGTTCGCGGCCTGGATCATCAAGGTCGAGATGAATGACTCCACCGAGCTCGACTCCCTTATGGACGCCGTGGCATACGCAGAAATCGCAAAATAGCATTCCGACAATGGAGCAATTTCCGTATTTTCCTCACACTGAGGATGATATTTCAGAAATGCTGGCAAAGTGCGGCGTGTCGTCCCTGGACGACCTCTACGCCGACGTGCCCTCTGATTTCATTTTCAAGGGGGAGTATGACCTCCCCGGCGCACTTTCCGAGCAGGAGGTGCGCGATTTTTTTGAGGCCCTTGCAGCCAAGGACACTCCTCTGAAGGTGTTTGTCGGGCAGGGCTCCTACGACCATTACACACCCGCGGTGGTGCCGTACATCCTTTCCCGCTCGGAGTTCCTGACGGCATACACCCCGTACCAGTGCGAGATATCGCAGGGGACTCTGCGCTACATCTTCGAGTATCAGAGCATGATATGCGCCCTGACGGGCCTGGACGTCTCCAACGCATCGATGTACGACGGCCCGACCGCCGCCGCCGAGGCGATGAGGATGGCGCTCGCCTGCACCAAGAAGAAGAGCCGCGTCCTTCTCTCCCGCACGCTCCTGCCCAATGTCATCGAGACGGTGGAGACCTATGCAAAGTATTATGGCACAGCCATTTACTATATCGATGCGGAGGGTGGACGCACTTCCCTCCAGAGTCTTGAGAAGGCTTTGGAGAGTGGAGACGTCGCCGGCGCGATAGTGCCGGGCGTCAACCGCTACGGCATCATCGAGGACCTTTCTGGATTCGCGGACGCGCTACACTCCTGTGGCGCCGTGATGGTGGAGTACTGCGACCCTTCGGCTCTCGCCGTGCTCAAGACCCCCGCCGGGTGGGGCGCCGACATCGCTGTCGGAGACGGTCAGCCGCTCGGCATCCCGATGAGTTTCGGCGGTCCGTACGTGGGCTTCATGGCCTGCCGCAAGGATCATATGCGCAAGCTCCCGGGGCGCATCGTCGGCCAGACCGTGGACGGGCAGGGACGGCGTTCGTTCGTCCTCACCCTTCAGGCCCGCGAGCAGCATATCCGCCGCGAGAAGGCCACTTCCAACATCTGCTCCAACGAGTCCTTGATGGCCCTCTTCGTCACCGTATATCTTTCACTGATGGGACCTCAGGGCCTCAGGGAAGTCAACGAAAAATCATTCGCGGGAGCTCACTTCCTATATGACGGGCTGCTCGCCACCGGCAAGTTCGAGCCCGTGTTCGGCGACGCCCCGTTCCTCAAGGAGTTTGTGCTGAAGCCTCTCGTCGATCCGGCCCTGCTGCAGCGCGCCCTTCAGGAGAAGGGCTTCTTCGCCGCTCTCCCGACCGAGGAGGGATATGTCAGTTTCTGTGTCACCGAAAAGCGCACCCGGGCCCAGATCGAGGCTCTGGTGGAGGCGATAAAGGAGATTTAGGCTATGAAATATTACGACAAACTCATATTCGAGCTCTCGAAACCCGGCCGCAGGGCCTATACTCTTCCCGCGGCTGATTGCGAATCGCGCCAGCCGCGGAGCATTTCGCAATTGCCTTCAGGATTGCTTCGCGATGAGGCTCCCTCGCTGCCTGAAGTGAGCGAGGTGGATGTGGTGAGGCATTACACCAATCTCTCGCAGATGAACTTCGGTGTCGACACCGGCTTCTACCCGCTGGGCAGCTGCACTATGAAGTACAATCCCAAGATAAACGAGGAGATAGCTGCTATGCCCGCCTTCCAGGGCATTCACCCGCTGCAGGACGAAAGCTCTGTCCAGGGCGTGCTGGAGGTCTACTACGAGATGGACAAGGCCCTCGCCGCCATCACCGGGATGAAGCATTTCACGCTCAATCCCTGCGCCGGCGCCCACGGTGAGCTCACCGGCCTGATGGTGATGCGCAGCTACCACCTGTCGCGCGGCGACCTTTCGCGCACCAAGGTGATTGTCCCCGACAGCGCCCACGGCACCAATCCCGCTTCCGCCGCCGTCTGCGGCCTGCAGATCGTCGAGGTCAAGTCCAACGCCAAGGGACTAGTGGACGTCGAGGACCTCAAGCCCCTGCTCGGACCCGACATCGCCGGCATAATGATGACGAACCCCAACACCCTCGGCCTCTTTGAGAAGGACATCCGCGAGATCGCCTCCCTCGTGCACGGCTGCGGCGGGCTTCTCTACTACGACGGAGCCAATATGAATCCTCTCCTCGGAGTCGTGAGACCCGGTGACATGGGCTTCGACATAATGCATCTCAACCTTCACAAGACCTTCTCGACGCCGCACGGCGGCGGAGGTCCGGGGTCCGGCCCCGTAGGCGTCTGCGAGATGCTCGCGCCGCACCTTCCCACCCCCAGGGTTGAGAAGGACGCCGAAGGGAAGTTCCACGTCGTGGGGGACGCGCCCCTGTCCGCCGGCAGGGTGTCAGGCTTTATGGGCAATTTCGGAGTCATCCTTCGCGCCTACGCGTACATCCTGATGCTCGGGAAAGAGAATATCAAGCTTGCAGGAAAGCTCGCCACCCTCGGCGCCAATTATATCAAGGAGAGCCTCAAGGACTCCTACAAACTCCCCATCGAGTCCGTGTGCAAGCACGAATTCGTCTTCGACGGCCTGATTGACGACGGCTCCGCCACCGGCAAGCCCGGCGCCACTACGCTCGACGTTGCCAAGAGGCTTCTCGACTTCGGCTTCCACGCTCCGACCATCTACTTCCCCCTGCTATTCCATCAGGCTCTGATGATCGAACCCACCGAGACGGAGTCAAAGGAGACGCTGGATGAGTTCATAGACGTGATGCACCGGATAGCCGCCGAGGCCGCCGAGGATCCCGACATCCTCCGCGGAGCACCTCACTGCACGCCGATTTCACGCCCCGACGAGACCGCCGCGGCGCGCAATCCTGTGCTCAAGTATCAGGTTTAGCTGAGATTTTTACCGTGGCAGCGGCAGTATGAAAGGCCGCTGCCGCAAGGACAAGGGTCGTCAGGCGCAACGTGCTTGACGGCCATGTTGTATTTATAGAACTCGTTGAGGGGGGAGTCGATGGTGACGTTGGTCTGCTCGGGCATCCTGGGACCGTATGACTCCCTTGCCGGGAATTGGTTCTCCTCCACGCGGATGCTGATTTTCAGGCTGTCAGCCTCGTCGGAAGTCCTTCCGCGGAGGACCCATTTGGGGACGGAGTTGGCGTAGGCGGCGACGGCGTCCACCGCGGCCTTGTATTCTTCGAATCCGTCGAACTCGTCGATGCAGTCGTTGACGCTGTCGAACATCACTCCCGCGTAATGCTCGTCCGTGGAGTACTGGGAAGCCTGCCAGATCTCGTTTATGACGTCGTCAACGCCGATCTCGTCGTAGCCGAGACGCTCGAGCACCATCTTGAGCGCGTCGTGCTCGGGGCTTCCGTGCCCGAAGCAGCAGTAGGGGACTCCGGCTCCCGCGAGCTCGATCTCTTCGATGGACCGGAGCTTGAATTTGCGGTATTTCTTGAATTTCTTGCGGTCGGCGAGAAGCTTTTCGCAGTCAAGCGCGAAAGGCGAACAGAGGTAAACCTCACCATCGATCTCCATCCTTTGGAAGGCGATGTATTCGCTGGCGACGACTCCCGCGAGCAGTTCGTCGCAGTCGGGCTCGCCCTTCAGCAGGTCGTGCGCGACCTCCACGAAGTCGGAGGCGCTGAGGATCCCGTAAGTGTTCATCAGTCCCAGCGCCAGACGGTCGCACAGGAGCGTGCCGTCCATCTCCTTGTCGTTTATCACGTGGCCGATTATCGCGGACACCGGGAAACGGAAATCCTCGTTGAGGCTCATAGTCAGACGGTCGGGGTCATCCTCGTCGACGGTCACGATCATAAGCCTTTCCAGCACGCTGGGAAATTCGTCCATCTCGTATTCGATGCAGCCCCCGGGACCTGCGACCACGAGGTCCTTGAGAAGGTACAGGTCCCTCTCCGTCAGGCGCATCATCCAGTCCGCCGGGTGATATCCCATAAACTCCGCCACGCTGCGCACGAGGTCCCTCTTGCGCCCCCCTTTGGGGACGTCGAGGTCAAAGTAGCGCAGGATGAGGATGAGGTCCTCCTTGGTGAGGGAGTCGTAATATTTTTCGAATGTAGAGTCCATATGCTGTATTTAGGAGGCCAAAGATACGTGTTTTTGCGTGATTTCGGAAAAAAACGACGCGATGGTCATCTCAGTCGCGAAAGGCTGTCCATTTCTGCCTTGTAGACCTTGAACACCGAGTCAAGAGCGGGCTTGAACTCCTCCTTGATCGGCTCCGCGGAAGGGGACTCGAGGGTGAGAGGGTTGATGGCCGTGCCGTTTTTGTAGACCCTGAAGTCAAGGTGCGGTCCGGTGGCGGTGCCGGTGGAGCCGACATAGCCGATCACCTGTCCCTGGCTGACTCTGACGCCGGCCTTTATGCCCTTGCCGTATCTTGAAAGGTGCATATAACTTGTGGTATAGACGCTGTTGTGCCTGATCTTTACGGTGTTGCCGCCGCCTCCAGCCCATCCTGCGCTGATGACGGTGCCGTCACCCAGCGCCACTACGGGCGTACCGGTGGGAGCGGCGTAGTCAACTGCCGTATGAGGCTTGACCTGACCCGTCACGGGATGTTTGCGGTGGTATGAGAATCCCGAGGATATCCTCTTGAACTCCAGGGGAGCCTTGAGGAAGGCGCGTCTGAGGCTTCCTCCATTTTCGTCCCAGTAGACGTTGCCGCCGTCGCCCTGGTCCAGCATTATCGCGTATATGTCCTTGTCGTCGCGCGAGAACTGCGCGAACAGGATGGTGTCAACGCTGATGATTTCGCCTTCGCACTCGCTCTGCTCGTATATGACGCGGAAACGGTCTCCGTCCTGCAGGCCGAAGAAGTCCACCGACCAGGCATAGACGTCCGACAGCTTGAGGATCAGCAGAGGTGAGGACCCGGCTGCGCGCATGTCGTTCCACAAGGACTCGTGGATGGTGACGTCGGTGTATTTCTTGGCGAGCGTCACTTCTTTCTCAGCTATCCGCACTCCAAGGGAGTCAGCGCAGTCGAAGACGACGCTGCGGATGCGGTCCATCGAATAGACGACGTGCTCCAGCCTCCCCGTGACGGAGTCGGTGTATGCCACGTAAGAGTTGCCGGCGCGGAGTTTCCTGACGTCAAACACGCTGTCGCTCTTCTGCACCAGCGCATACGCGTCGTCGGCGCCCATCCCGAGGCGGTTCATCAGTCCGGAGAAAGTCTCGCCGGCGGCGACTCTCCCTGTATCCCTTTTGAAATCCTCCGTCCAGAATCCGAACGGCGGAATGGAGTCGGCGCGGGGGTCGGCGCTTTCCTCCGGCGGCTCGCCTTTGTGCCTCGAGCAGGAGGGAAGGACCGCGGCAAGCGCCGCCGCCAGCAGGACCGCGGCCGCGAATGTGACAGTGCTTCTGCGTATCATAGCATTTCGAGCGTCTTGGGGTCAAGCTTGAGGTCGAAGTATTTGGCGAGGACCTTCCTGAACACCTCCTCCTTTCCGGACACGACGTAGAAAAGCGTCATCGACGAGCGGAGTTTCATCGCGTCCACGGGACCGAAGATTTCGACGGCGCTCTTTCCCCTGATTTGGGTGAGAGTGTTGCTGATCTCGCGCAGACGTCCTCCCAGAACCTTGTCGGCGAGGTATGCTTTCGCCTCGCCCTTGCCGATGATGCCGTAATGCATGGCCATCGAGGAACGTCCCAGACCCCGCAGCTGCGGGAATATATACCACATCCAGTGGCTTTCCTTGAGCCCCGCTCCTATCTCCTTGAGCGCATTTTTGTAGGAGTTTCCTGCGTCCTGTGCGTCCTTGAATCTCTGCAGATCGTAATCCATATGCGGTGGTGGGTTTATCAATAAATCCCTCAAAGTTAGCCAATATTTTTCTTTTTGCTATCTTTGCACAAACAGAAAGAAAAATATTATGAGGGAAATAAAATCTATCGGCATACTTACTTCCGGCGGCGACGCCCCCGGAATGAACGCGGCGGTCAGGGCGGTCACCCGCTCTTCCATTCACGCCGGATGGAAGGTCTTCGGCATCTACCGCGGCTGGGAGGGTCTCATCAACGGAGACATCAAGGAGTTCACCACCGAGAGCGTGAGCAACACCATCCAGCGCGGCGGCACCATCCTCAAGACCGCCAGGAGCGACGCTTTCCGCACGGTGGAGGGGAGGAAAACAGCCATTTCCAACCTTCAGCAGCTGGGCATCGACGCGTTGGTCGTCATCGGCGGCAACGGGTCCCTCGCAGGAGCGCAGGACCTCGCCCGCGAGAGCGACATTCCGGTCATCGGCCTTCCCGGCACCATCGACAACGACCTTTACGGCACCGACTCGACCATCGGATATGACACAGCCCTCAACACCATCGTGGAGTGCGTGGACAAGATACGCGACACCGCGACCTCCCACGACCGCATCTTCTTCGTCGAGGTGATGGGAAGGGACGCGGGGTTCCTCGCCCAGAACAGCGCCATCGCGGCGGGAGCTGAAGCCGCCATCATCCCGGAGGCCAACACCAACGTCGACCAGCTCGCATCGTTCATCGAGAGGGGCATACGCAAGAGCAAGAACTCCAGCATCGTCATCGTGTCCGAGAAGGACGGGGGCGCGATGCATTACGCCGAGCGCGTGCGAAGGGAGTATCCGCAGTATGACGTGAGAGTGTCGATCCTGGGGCATCTGCAGAGGGGTGGAAAGCCCACCGCGTTCGACAGGATCCTGGCGAGCCGCCTGGGAGTCGCCGCGGTGGAAGCCCTGCAGGAAGGACAGCGCAACGTGATGATAGGCGTAAAGAATGACCAGATAGTGTATGTCCCGATATCGAGAGCCATAAAGATGGACAAACCCATCGACCGTGAGCTCATCAACGTGCTGGGGATCCTCTCCATCTGACGCCTTTATGGAATCTGTATTCACTCAAGAGCTCGAGATCCCGTGCTATATGACGGACTCGGCCTCCCGCCTCAGGGCCTCGTCCTTTATGGATGTCGCCCAGGTTGCCGCGATGGCCTCTTCGGACGCTCTGGGCTGCGGCTATGACACCCTGGCGGCCCTGGATAAGGCCTGGGTGCTGTACAGGATGCATTTCAAGTTTCTCCGCCCGGTCCTCTGGAAGGAGAGGGTGACCGTGAGCACCTGGCATCGCGGGCTGCAGGACCTTGTTTTCCTTCGCGACTGCGTCCTGAAGGGCCAGGACGGCCTTCCTTCGGTCATCAGCACCGCCTCCTGGATAGTGTTCGACACC
>R15__coassemble_1488_pt1 | contig 11623 bp, 9 predicted proteins | sample R15__metabat2_low_PE_040 | metagenome-assembled genome bin R15
AAGTTAATCAAAAGACTTAACAGGACAATGATTTGTCCTACCTTGAACATAATTTTACTGAAAGCGGCTGAGGACTTAGCCGAGAATTTGCTACCTTTGTTACGTACTCTAAACATTGCCACATAAACTTAATTCACTTTATACCATGAGAGTCAAAAACATCGCCGCCGCGGCCGCCGCGGCACTTCTCCTTTCGCAGGTATCATTCGCCCAAGGAGGCGTATCCACATCACAGATTCCGTTCGAGAACGACTACTGCTTCGGCCTCGACCTTTCCTTCGTCAAGCAGGCAGAGGACAGGGGGCAGGTCTTCTACGACACCGACGGCGCGCAGAAATCCCCTTGGGAGATATTCCGCACGCACGGCTACAACTGGGCGCGCCTGATGATCTGCAGTGAGCCGTCAAGGCTCGGTCAGGGCATCGACTATGTCGTAGAAGGGGCAAAGAAACTCAAGGAGTACAACTATCATTTCGCCCTGGACTATATGATTTCAGACGGATGGTCAAACCCTATGACCCAGCCGGTACCTTCCACCTGGAAGGACAAGACTCCGGCGGAGCTTGAGCAGGCGATGTACGACTTCACGTTCGCCACGATGACCAGGCTCAAGGACGAGGGACTGCTCCCCGAGATAGTCCAGGTCGGAAACGAAATCAGCAACGGCACCCTCTGGCCCACCGGTCGCGTATATTATGGTGACGAGAAGAAGGACCAGAGCGAGTGGGACAACTTCACCCGCTACATCAAGGCCGGCATCAAGGCAGTCCGAGACGTGGCTCCAGACGCCAAGGTGATGCTGCACGAGGATTTCGGCGGTGACGTCAACTTCTCCTCCATTTTCTTCCAGAAGATGGAGGAGTACGGCGTTGACTACGACATCATCGGATTCTCCTACTACCCCTGGTCGCACGGCACGCTTATGGACCTGCGGGACAATCTGGCATACGTCATCAAGACCTTCAAAAAGCCCGTCATTGTCGTCGAGACCGGCTATTACGCCGTCCCCAGCCAGTATTTTGAGCAGGCCGGCATCAAGAGCGCTTACCCCGAGACCCCCGAAGGACAGAAGAAATGGTTTCAGGCCGTCAACAACATCGTGATGGCAGCTCCTGACAATATGGGACTTGGAGTGTTCTGGTGGGAGCCGATGTTCAGAGGCAGAGGTTTCTTCGACGACGAGACGCACGCCGTTCTCCCCGTCGTGGACGCTTTTGAGGAGTACACGATGCCCGCAGTCCGCGCGGACGGCAATCCCCGCATCTGGGACTTTGACCGCAGACCCTGAAAATAAACGACTTTAAATGAAACAATTATGAAAAGACCGATTATAATTTCATTATTGGCTGCACTCGTAGCGGCAGTCTCAGTGTCATCCTGCTGCTGTGGCAACGGCCGTCTTGGAGAGCTTACCACCGGAGAAGACTGCATCGCGCAGACCATCTACGGTCCCATCGAGGGATACAACGATGCCGGAATATATACGTTCAAAGGAGTCCCCTACGCCACGGCGGAGAGATTTATGGCCCCTCAATATCCCGAGGCGCACGCCGATGTGCTGAAATGTCAGACCTACGGAGCAAAAGCGCCGCAGGGTCAGAGTCTGGACTGGAAGCCCTCGACAGATTATGATTTCGGTTTCGAGTTCAAGACGGAGCGCACTGGCGAAAACTGCCAGGTCCTGAACATCTGGACTCCCGCTCTGGACGGGCGCAAGCGCCCCGTGTTTTTATGGATACACGGAGGAGGCTATGCAAGCGGTTCTGCAATATTCCTTCCCGCACAGGACGGCAGGTCCCTTGCTGAAAAAGGAGACATTGTAGTCGTGACCGTGAACCATCGCCTCAATGTGCTCGGATATATGGACCTTTCCTGGCTAGGCGGCAAATACTCCGAGTCCGTCAATCTCGGAATGCAGGACCTGGTCAAGGCGCTCGAATGGGTGCACAGCAATATCGAAAACTTCGGAGGAGACCCGGACAGCGTAACCATCGGCGGGCAGTCAGGAGGCGGAGGCAAGACATCCACCCTTCTGGCCATGCCGTCAGCCAAGGGGCTTATAACAAGGGCGATAGTGCAAAGCGGCTCTACCTTGAGACAGGCCGAGAAGGAGTCTTCCGAGGCTATGGGAAGAGCATTCCTCTCCGAGCTGGGTCTGACCGAAGCCACTGCGGACAGACTCTCGGAAATAGACTATCCCGAGCTTGAGGCCGCAGCCGGCAGGGCCAGCAGGGCTTCCGGAGGCAGGCTGTCGCCAGTCGTTGACGGAAAATATCTTCCCACTCATCCTTTTGACGGGATGGGGCCGGAGTGCAGCAAGGACATACCTATGCTGATCGGATCAAATCTCAACGAGTTCTGCTACACCAACAATATAGAGTCAGTCGTGGACACCCGCACCAGGGACAATGTCCTCAAGCAGGCCGAAGCCAAGATGGCACAAGGCGGAGCCAACGCCTACGTATATCTTTTCAAATGGCAGTCCAAGGTCAATGACGGCGCCCTCGCGGCCTGTCACGGGATGGAGCTTCCTTTTATGTTTGCCAACGTAGCCGCACAGCGTGAGATGACCGGAGGCAGCAAATCGGCATACCTTATGGAGGATATCGTCAGCTCGGCCTGGATACGTTTCATCAAGACCGGCGACCCCAATGGAAAGGGACTTCCGAAGTGGGACCCGTATAATCCTCAGACTGAAGCCACTATGGTCCTTGACGAGAAATGTCATATGCAGACCAAGTAGCCTATGTCAAAAAAAATCCTGCCCGCGCTGATGGCGCTTCTGTCAAGCGTCTCTGTTGCGTGGGGGGCACCGTGAACATATATATTGACAACTTACGGAATTATGAAAAGACTGTTTATCCCCATCCTTCTGTGCATCTCGCTCGGGGCGGGAGCGCAGGAGCAGCCGGTACAGATCCGCGTGAACGCGGGCAAACAAATCGGCACGGCGAAGCCGACATTCAACGGCACAAACATCGAGGACCTGAACAACCAGACCAACGGCGGAGTGTTCAGCCAGCTCATCCACGGCGAAGCCTTCGAGGAGAACGTCGACGTGGACTTCCTGGGCCTCCCTACCCAAAACTACGTCCAGGTCTACGTGGTGCTCGACGAGACGAGGACCCCGCACTTCCTGTCCGTCGCCAACTCCTACACCCGCACGACCTGGAACAACCTCGCGGACAAGTATGACTTCAACCGCAGGGACCTGCTGGACAGCTATTACGCCGCGACAAAGCCTACGACCTCTCCCGACGGGCAGGTGCGTCCCGCGCGTCCCTTGAAGATAGGCGACCTGGACTTCTACGGCCGCTTCGTCATCTATGACAGCATCCCGCCGAGGTATCAGAAGATCCTTATGGAGCGCATCAACGGCGACGAGCAGGTCAGCCGTTACTGGACCAAGATCCCCACGAAGGCAAGCGCCCGGTTCACCCTCAAGAGGGGCGACGCGTATATGGGCCGCCAGGACCAGATAATCACCCATCTGGGAGGTCAGGGCGAAGCCGGCATCTTCAATTCCGGTCTGGACAAGCAGGGCATCGACATCCAGGGGGGCAATCCCTACGACGGCATCCTTCGCGTGAAGTCCAACTCCGGCGCGCAGGACCTCTGGCTTTCGCTCCGCGACTCCAAGGGCAACATTCTCGCAGAGAAGGCATATCCTCTGAAGGGCGACGGCACGTTCGAGAAGGTCACCTTCGAGCTCACCCCCGACGGGTCGGACCCCAAGGGAAGCTTCGGAGTGGCCCTGAAGGCCCCGGGCGAGGTTGAGCTCGGATTCGCGTTCCTCGAGCCGGGCGAATGGGGCAGGGTGAACGGCCTTCCCGTCCGCAAGATGATAATCGACGCGCTCAAGGCGCAGGGCATCTCCGTCATCCGCTACAACGGGTCGATGGTCGACGTGGGCGTCGACACCCACCTCTACCGCTGGAAGAAGATGATCGGTCCCATCGATGAGAGGAGGGTGTGCTTCCGCAACGGATTCAACCCCTACGCCACCCACACCTTCGGCATCATCGAGCTCCTCCAGGTGGCCGAGGCCCTCGGAGCGCAGGCCATGGTCGGAATGAACATCAACGAGACCGCCGAGGACATCCGCGACTTCGTCGAATACGTCAACGGCGACGTCACGACGAAGTGGGGCGCCCTCCGCGCCGAGCACGGCCATCCGGCCCCCTACAACCTGAAGCTCATCCAGGTGCACAACGAGCAGAGCATCACCGCAGGATATGTCGAGGGAATGAAGAAATTCGCCGAGGCGGCCTGGAAGGCTGACCCCGAGATGACGATCGTGGCGTCCCTCAACATCGGCACCAACCTTCAAAGCTACGCCCCCGGCACAAATCAGTATGACCTCGCGCTCGGGATGTACAGATGGTTCATCGAGCAGGGCCACGCAGACCAGCTCGGATGGGACCCCCACTATTCCGGAGCCATCAACTTCGCTGACAAGGGAGCGGGATTCGAGAACGAAATGGGCATAACCCTCCAGGCGAACCTCCTCAAGGACACCGGCCACAAGCTCACCCTCTATCCGATGGAGGAGAACGGCTCCCGCTGCGACTGGGACCGCGGCCTCGCCCACGCCCATAACTGGAACACCCTCCAGCGCTACGCCGACTGCTTCACCTGGCTCGGCACCGCAAACACCATCCAGCCCCACCGCCTGCATTATATGTGGGACCAGGGCCGCGTGCACTACACCAGCAACGAAGTCTGGTTCCAGCCCTCAGCATACGAGGACCGGATGATGAGCGAGGACTGGTTCTTCAACGTGCTCGAAGCTTCCAGCAGCGAGGACGGGACCCTCGACGTGCTGGCCAAGACCAACGACTCCCGCGACGAGCTTAAGATTTACGTGGTCAACCTGAGCGACTCCCCCCGTCAGGCAGTCATCAACGTCGACGGATTCAAGTTCAGGACCGCCGCGCAGACCTGGACCCTCGGCGGGTGCGACCTCGATACCTGGAACACGGTGGAGAATAAGACCGCAGTGGCGCCTGTCCTCGGCAAGACCACGTTCAAGAAGAAGGATGCACAATACACCTTCCCCAGATATTCATATACGGTGATTACGCTGAAGAAGTAATCTTACCCCTTCACAAGACTGTCCACGGCTTTTGAGACCCTGTCAAAGGTGAACCCCTCGAGAGCCGCGGACATTTTTTTGGCGATATTCTCGTTGCAGAGGTTGCCCAGGGACCCTTCGTGGGTGTGATGGAGCTCCCCGTGATACTCAAACTCGCCCCTCAGGATCTCCTGTCCCACCTGCTTGTATGCGTCGCGGAAGGGCACCCCGCACTCGACGCGGTGATTGACCTCCTCCACGCTGAAGGCAAGCTTGTACCTCGGATCGGACATCAGTCCTTCGGTGACGGTCATATTTTCGATAGCATAGACGGCGATGTCCAGGCAGTCATCCATCTCCTCGAACATAGGGATGAAGACCTCCTTGATTATCTGCATGTCGCGGAAATAGCCCGAAGGGAGGTTGGTGCCGATGAGGCGGATGGAGTTGGAGATGCCGTTGATCTTGTTGCAATGCGCGCGGATGAGCTCGAAGACGTCGGGATTTTTCTTGTGCGGCATAATGCTGGAGCCCGTGGTGAGGGCGTCGGGGAGATGGACGAAGGAGAAGTTCTGGCTGTTGAAGAGGCAGCAGTCCATCGCGAGCCTTCCGAGGGTCTCGGCGATCGATGCGAACGCGAACGAGATGATGCGCTCGGTCTTGCCGCGACCCATCTGGGCGTAGACGGAGTTGTAGTTGAGGTCGTCGAAGCCGAGAAGCTCAGTAGTCAGCGTCCTGTCCAGCGGAGCGGAAGAGCCGTAACCCGCGGCGGCGCCAAGAGGGTTTTGGTTGGTGACCTTCCAGGCGGCCTGAAGAAGGGTCATATCGTCGCAGAGGCTCTCCGCGTATGCTCCGAACCAGAGTCCGAAGGACGAAGGCATCGCGACCTGCAGATGCGTGTAACCGGGCATAAGGACATCCTTGTGCTGCTCGCTCCTTCTCTGCAGGACATCGAAAAGGGCCTTCACCTTGAGGGCGGTCTTTTCGATCTCGGCGCGCGCGAAGAGCTTGAGGTCCACCATCACCTGGTCGTTGCGCGAGCGTCCCGTATGGACCTTCTTACCGAGGTCACCAAGACGCCTGGTGAGCAGAAGCTCCACCTGCGAATGCACGTCCTCGATGTCGTCCTCTATGACAAAGGAGCCGTCGCAAGCCGTTTTGTAGATGGCCCTGAGCTCAGGCAGGAGCGCGTCCAGGTCGCTCTTTTCGAGCAGCCCGACGCTCTGCAGCATCGTTATGTGAGCCATCGTGCCCAGCACGTCGTAAGGAGCAAGCCAGAGGTCGAGCTCGCGGTCCTTTCCCACTGTGAAACGGTCTATCTTCTCATCGACCGAGTATCCTTTGTCCCAAAGTTTCATAAGCTATATCTCTAATCCGTCGAGCATGGACACGTAAGTCCCGATGGCGGAGGTGATTTCCTGTATTTCAATGTATTCGTCGGCCGTATGGGAGCGGCTTGACTCTCCGGGACCGATCTTTATGGTGGTGAAGGACACCACCGTCTGGTTGGATGTCGTAGGCGAGCCGAAGGTCTCCAGCCCGAGCGAAAGCCCTCTCTGCACCACAGGGTGCGAAACGTCGATATGCGAGCTGGAGAGGCGGGTTGAGCGCTCCTTCACTTCGCAAGGAACCGACTTTTTTATGGTTTCGAGGACCTCGAGGTTGGTGTACATCCCGTTGGGGCGCACGTCCACTACGAATGTGCACGCGTCAGGCACGACGTTGTGCTGGGTGCCGGCGGCAATCATCGTGACGCTCATCTTGACGGGACCCAGATAGGGTGAGACCTTGTCGAACTGATAAGACCTGAACCAGTCGATGGACTTCAGCGCCTCGTAGATGGCGTTCACGCCTTCGTTTCTCGCTGCGTGGCCGCTCTTTCCCCGGGCCGTGCAGTCAAGCACCATAAGCCCCCTCTCGGCCACCGCCATCTGCATACCGGTTGGCTCTCCCATCACGCCGAGGGTGACAGGCGGAAGCTCCGGAAGGATGAGTTCGATGCCGTTCCTTCCGCAGACCTCCTCTTCGGCTGTCGCGGAATAGACGAGATGATAAGGCTGAGGCTTTTTAGACAGCTCGAGGTAGGCTCCCAGCAGGGCCACCACCGAAGCGCCGTCGTCATTGGTGCCGAGGCCCCATATGCGTCCGTCCTCCTCGGAAGGGGTGAAGGGGTCGCGGGTGTAGCCTCCGGCGGGCTTGACGGTGTCGATATGGGCGTTGAGAAGCAGCACGGGCTTTGTCGAAGAAGGGTCGGCGTCGAGCCAAAGGTTGTTTCCCTTGCGTCGGGGTGAGAGCCCCTCGGCAGTCATCCAACTCTCGATGAAGTCCGCCACGGGGCCTTCCTCGCGGCTGAATGACGGTATCGCGACCATCCCCTTCAGAAGTTCGATGAGCCGGCCCGTCATAACACTATGGTGGTGCCGCCCTCGAGCGAAGAGGCCTTAGTGATTCTCACTTCCTTGACTCCCCCCTCGAGCGCGCCGAAGGCGTTCTGGAGTTTGGGGAGCATTCCTCCGGACACGACGCCGTCCGCGACAAGGTCCTTGAAGGACTGTCCGGTGATGAGAGGGATGACGCTGTCATCGTCGTCCGGGTTGGAGAGGACCCCCTTCTTCTCGAAGCAATAGACAAGCGTGACGTCGAACACAGACGACAGCGCCACCGCGACGCTCGAGGCGATGGTGTCGGCGTTGGTGTTGAGAAGCGACCCCTTCCCGTCGAACGAGAGCGGCGCCATCACGGGCACCACCCCCCTGGAGATGAGGTCGGAGAGAATGCTTGTATCGACGCTGCGCATATCCCCGACATAACCGTAGTCGATATCCTTGACGGGACGCTTGTCCGCAAGCATGCAGCCGAGGTCCGCTCCGGTAAGACCCAGCGCATTGATGCCGATGGCCTGGAGCGAAGCGACTATGTTCTTGTTCACCAAACCCCCGTAAACCATCGTGACGACGCGGAGCATGTCGGCGTCGGTGATGCGGCGTCCGTCCACCATTTTGGTCTCGATACCCAGCTGCGAAGCGACTTTCGTCGCCGCCCTGCCGCCGCCGTGCACCAGGACCTTGAGTCCTTCGACAGAGGCGAAAGACTCGAGAAGTCCCGCGAGGGCCGAGGGGTCCTCGACTACGGCTCCGCCGACCTTTATGACAGTAAGTTTCTGCATATCAGAGGCTTTCGAGCATACGCTTCATAACGACCTGGGCAGAGAAGACCCTGTTCGCCGCCTCGGGGATGACAAGGCTCCGGGGCGAGTCGATGACCTCGTCCGAGACTATCATATTGCGTCTTACCGGCAGGCAGTGAAGGAACTGCGCGTTGTTGGTCACAGCCATATGCTTCGCGTCCACGGTCCACCCCATATCCTTGGAGAGGATCTTTCCGTAGTCGGCTGGATTGCTGACGCCCGGGCAGGACCAGTTCTTGGCATAGACGAAGTCAGCGCCCTCAAGGGCCTTCATCTGGTCATATTCCACCCTTGCGCCACCGACAAAGCGGGGGTCGAGCTCGTAGCCTTCGGGATGGGTGATGACGAAGTCCACGTCGGCGGCGTTCATCCACTCCGCGAAGGAGTTAGGCACGGCCTGCGGGAGGGCTCTGGGGTGCGGCGCCCAGGTCATAACTACCTTGGGACGCTTCGTCTCCTTATGCTCCTCGATGGTGATGAGGTCGGCGAACGCCTGGCAAGGGTGCACCGTCGCGGACTCCAGGCTGATGACGGGCTTGCCGGAATAGTCGATGAACTGCTGGAGAATGGCTTCGCCGTAGTCCTTCTCGCGGTCCGTAAGGCCCGCGAAGGAACGGACGCCGATGAGGTCACAGAAGCTCCCGATGACGGGGAAGGCCTCACGCAGATGCTCCGACTTGTCGCCGTCCATTATCACGCCCATCTCGGTCTCGAGCTTCCAGCTGTCGCCGTTGACGTTGAGCACGATGGGGTTCATGCCCAGGTTGAGAGCTGCCTTCTGGCTGCTCAGGCGCGTGCGGAGAGAGTTGTTGAAGAAGACCAGAATGATGGTCTTGTCAAGACCGAGGTGCTTGTATGCGAAGGGGTTGGCCTTGACTTCGAGAGCCTCCTTGAGGGCGGCGTCGAGAGGGCCTATGTCGGAAACGTGGAAGAATGATTTCATATCTCTGATAAGACTGCTTTGAATGACTTGAGGAACGTGTCCGCCTGGTCGATGGTAAGGCAGAGCGGCGCGAGGAGGCGCACCATATTGGAGCCGGCCACGCCGGTGAAGATGTGCTTTTCGAAGAGAAGCTTGCGGCGGATTTCCGCCACCGGGCAGTTGAATTCGATGCCGAGCATAAGGCCCCTGCCGCGCACTTCCTTGATGAGGGGGCTGTCGGGGATGTTCGCCTTGAGGTATTCGCCGACGGCGAAGGCGTTCTCAACGAGTCCCTCCTCCTTTATGATGTCGGCGACGGCGATTGCGGCAGCCATCGCGAGATAGTTGCCTCCGAAGGTGGTGCCGAGCATTCCCTTCACCGCTTTGATGTGCGGGGCGATGAGACAGCCGCCGCAGGGGAAGCCGTTGGCTATGCCCTTGCCCATCGAGATGACGTCAGGCCTCACTCCCGCCCACTGGTGGGCGAAGAACTTGCCGGTCCTGCCGTAGCCGCTCTGCACTTCGTCGAGCAGCAGCAGCGCGCCGTACTTGTGGCAGAGGGTCTCGAGCGTCTGAAGGAAACCGTCGTCCGGGACGTGGATGCCGCCGCAGCCCTGGATGCCTTCGATGATGACTCCGGCGACATCGCCTTTCAGGAGCTCGGCTTCCACCGCCGCGGCGTCGCCCAGGTCGCAGAAAGTCACCTTGTGGTTAGCGTTGAAGGGGGAGACTATCTTGGGGTTGTCAGTCACCGCGACCGCGCCGGAAGTGCGGCCGTGGAAGCTCCTGCGGAACGCCACGATGCGGTCCCGTCCGGTGTGGAAGGAGGCAATCTTGAGGGCGTTCTCGTTGGACTCGGCGCCGGAATTGTCAAGGAACAGGCTGTAGTCCTCATAGCCGGAGAGCTCTCCGATCTTGCGGGCAAGCTCCTCCTGGAGAGGATTTTTCACGCTGTTGGAGTAGAAGCCTATCTTGTCGAGCTGGTCCTTCAGAGCCGCCACGTACTTGGGATGGCTATGCCCGATGGAGATGACGGCGTGTCCGCCGTAAAGGTCGAGATACTCCTGCCCGCCGTCGTCCCAGATGGTGCATCCGAGAGCGCGGACGGGAGTCACGTCAAAAAGTGAATATACGTCAAAAAGATTCATAATCAAACGGTTAAAAAGCCGAAGCCTTGAGTCTCAGTCCGGCGTCCTCGCTGAGGCCGAACATAATGTTCATATTCTGCACAGCCTGTCCGGACGCACCCTTGAGGAGGTTGTCGATGACGGACGAGACCACGAGGGTGTCACCGTGCTTCTCCACATGCAGCACGCACTTGTTGGTGTTGACCACCTCCTTGAGGTCCACGGGCGAGTCGCTTACGAAAGTGAAGCGGGCATCCTTGTAGAAATCCTTGTAGAGCTTTACGAGAGCCTCCTCGCCGAGGTCTGTCTGCGTCTGGACGGTAGCGAAGATGCCCCTCGCGAAGTCACCCCTCATAGGGATGAAATTGACTTCCGGGAATCCGTACGGGGCGCTGTAGAGCTTCAGATTGCGGTTGATTTCGATGGTATGCTGATGCTCCAGCACCTTATAGATGGAGACGTTGTTGTTTCTCCAGCTGAAATGGGTGGTGGTTCCGGGCTTCACTCCTGCTCCTGTGCTGCCGGTGATGGCGCCCACGCTCAGCGGACCGCAGGCGTGGGTGACGCTTGCGAGCGGCAGCAGGGCCAGCTGTATGCAGGTTGCGAAGCACCCGGGATTGGCGATCTTGGTGGCGGCGGCTATCTTTTGCTTCTGCCACTCGGGCAGACCGTACACATAGCCGTCGTGCTCGTCGCGGAAGTCCTGTGCGAGATCTATGATGCGCAGACCTTCGGGAGCGGCGTGCTCCTTCCAGAACGCCTCGCTCTTGCCGTGGCCCGAGCAGAGGAACACCACGTCCGCGCCTTCGAGATCGACCTCGGAGCAAAACTCCAGGTCAGTGTCTCCGAGCAGTCCCTCGTGCACGCTGCAGACCTTGTTGCCGGCGTTGCTCGACGACTGCGCCCAGGCGATCTGCACGTCGGGATGGTTGACAAGGAGCCTGATGAGCTCCCCCGCGGTATAGCCCGCGGCGCCTATTATTCCTACCTTTATCATTATTTCTCGAGCTGCTCCCCTTCCTCGGGATGGTTGAGATAATATGCTCTCAGAGGTGTGGAGGTCACCTTTATGAATCCCTTGGCCTCGTCGGAGGTCCAGCCCTTCGCGCCCTCGCCGTACTCGCCGAGCTTGTTCTTCACCAGGTCGTCGGGAGAGTCGACACCGACGGTGGAGAAGGTGTAGGGCCTGAGCTCCATCGTGACGACGCCGTTGACGTTGCGCTGGCTGCTCTCGAGCATCGCCTCGATGTCCCTCATCACGGGCTCGAGGTACTGGCTCTCGTGCAGGAACATTCCGTACCAGTTGGCCACCT
>R15__coassemble_1498_pt1 | contig 11584 bp, 8 predicted proteins | sample R15__metabat2_low_PE_040 | metagenome-assembled genome bin R15
CTCGCCGTGGGAGCGGTGGCTTCCGAAGATGAAGTCGTCGGTGTCGAGGGCGTATGCCATACCTACGGCAGCGGCCTCCTGGCCCGCTGAAAGATGGGCGGGGCCGGGGTTGTTGTAAGCCACTCCGTTGTATCCGCCTGTGGTCTTGACGAGGTTGAGCATCGTCTCGAACTCGCGGATGGTGAACATGTCGCGATAGATGTGAAGGAGATCCTCCTTGGTGAAATTGCCTTCTGCAAGCTCGTCCTTGACGGTCTTGTCATACTGCATCACGGGGATTTCCGGGAAAGTGATCTTTGAGTGTGCCTCCTCGCGGAGCACCTTGTTGGGATCGATATAAATTGACTTAGGCATTTTTCTCTGTATTACTTGAATGAATAGACTGTTTCCTTGATGATCTCACCTACCGTAGGATGAGGGAACACCACTTCCTTGAGCTGCTCGACCGTCATCTCCTGCTCGATGGCGATGCACATCGACTGGATGATCTCGGAGCAGGGGTTGCCGAGCATATGGGCTCCGAGCACCTCGTGGTACTTGGCGCCCACGATGAGCTTGCAGATGCCCTCTCCCTTCTCGTTCTCGGCGACGAACCTGCCGGAGTACTGCATCGGGAGCTTGACGACCTTGTAGTCGATGCCCTTCGCCTTGGCGTCGGCCTCGGTGAGACCCACTCCGGCGACTTCGGGATTGGTGTACACGACACCCGGGATGGCGTTGTAGCGCATATGGTCCTCCTTGCCGAGGATGTTGTTTATCGCCACTTCGCCCTCGCGGCTGGCGGTGTGCGCCAGCATCGAGAATCCGGTGATGTCGCCCGCGGCGTACACGCCGGGGATGTTTGTGCGCATCCTGTCGTCCACCTTGACTCCGCAAGGCTTTCCTCCGCGGTTAAGCAGCATCTCGACGCCGATGTTCTCGAGGCCGAATCCCGTGATGTTGGCCCTGCGGCCGACGCTCACGAGGATCTTGTCGCCGCTGACCCTCTGGACCTTGCCTTCGGGATCCTCATAGACGACGGTGTTGCCCTCGATGCCGGTCACCTTGCACTTGAGGCAGAAGTTGATGCCTCTCTTGGCGTAGATGCCCTGGAGCAGCGTGGAGATCTCATCATCAAGGGGTCCGAGGATCTTGGGGAGCATCTCCACCACGGTCACCTTCGTGCCGAGGGTGCTGTAGAATGCGGCGAACTCCATTCCGATGACGCCGCCGCCGATGACGACCAGCTCCTTGGGCTGCTCGGTCAGGGCGAGGATCTCACGGTTGGTGACGATCACGTCGCCGGCTTCCTTGAGGCCCGGGAACGGAGGCACTGCGGCCTCGGAACCGGTGCAGAGCAGAAGGTTGCGGGCAGTGTAGGTCTGTCCTCCGGCCTCGATCACCAGGCCCTCCGAAGAGCGCTCCTTGATGACGGCCTCGGCGCTGACCACCTCGACCTTGAAACCCTTCATCGCCGCCTTGATGCCGCCGACGAGCTTCTTGACCACTTTGTTCTTTCTGTCCACAAACTCCTCGTACTTGAAGGAAGGGGACTCGGTATAGACGCCGTAATGGTCGCCGTTCACCGCATAATTGTAAACCTTTGCACTGTACAGAAGGGTCTTGGTAGGGATACAACCCTCATTGAGGCACACGCCGCCAAGGGACTTCTTCTCGAAGAGGACCACGGAAAGTCCGGCCGCGCCGGCTCTCTCGGCGGCTACGTATCCGCCGGGGCCACCTCCGATGATAGCTACATCAAACATTTCTATTCGTAATTAAAAATCAATATCGAGGTTTTCTATTTCTATCGCAATCTGCTTGAGGAACTTGGTGGCCTCGCCGCCGTCGATGGCGCGATGGTCATACGTCAGGCTCAGGCCCATATACGGCACGAACGCGTACACGCCGCCGCCGAGGTCCTTGGGACGGGGCACGATGGTGCAGACACCGAGGATGGCGCTCTGGGGGACGTTGATGATGGGAGTGAACCACTCCACTCCGTAGCCGCCGAGATTGGAGACGGTGAACGAAGCGGCTTCGCTCGACAGGAGGTCAGGGTTGCAGCAGCCCTTCTTGCAGTCGTCGGCGACCTTCTTGAGGTTCTTGCTCAGACCGCAGATGTTCAGGTCCTGCGCGTTCTTGACGGCGGGGACCATCAGACCGCGCTCCGTGTCGACGGCGAGTCCGAGGTGGACGCCCTTGAACAGGCGCATCGCGTCGCCGAGGCAGTGGCTGTTGACGTTGGGGAACTTCTGCAGGGCCTTGATGACCGCATAGCAGACGAGATCGTTGATGGTGATGTTGGCGTCGATCCTGCCTTCCTCAAAGGCCTTCTTGGCTTTCTTTCTGAGTGCCTGGATGCGGCGGGCGTCAGCACCGAGCATATGGGTGAGCTGGGCGGAATTCTGCAACGAGCCGTACATCGACTTGGCGATGATCTTGCGCATGTTGGACATCTTGACCACCTCGAACTCCTCGCCTTCGCCGGCGATGTCGGTGTGGTTGGCCTTCCAGACCTTGAGGTCCGACCCCTTGACGGAGCCTGCGAGACCCGAGCCTGCGGCGGGGGCTACCTTTCCGCCCTCGGCCATCATTGCCTTGGCGAGACCGGAGAGAGGGCCCTGGGCCGCTGCGGCAGCCTGGACATCGCGCTCGATGATGCGTCCGTAGGGGCCTGTGCCCGCGACGGCGTCAAGGTTGACGCCCTTCTCGCCCGCGAGCTTGCGTGCGCGGGGGGACACGCCGCAAGCGTCGTGGCCCGGAGCTTGATTTTGCGAGACCCCTCCCACTTCGTGGGCCCCTCCCATCTGCATGGGTGCATGTCTCTCAAAATCAACTCCGGCTCCACTGTCAGCGGCGGGAGCCTCTGTTGCGGCGGGGGCGGCTGAGCTCGGGGCGAATGCTGAAACATCCTCGCCCTCGGCGCCGATCACCATTACGTTCGACAATACGGGGATCTCGTCACCCTCGGCGCAGAACACCGCGAGGAGAGTCCCTTCAAATTTCGATTCCTCATCGAAAGAGGCCTTGTCGGTCTCGTAGCTGAAAAGAATTTCGCCGACAGCGACCTTGTCACCAACGTTCTTTTTCAAGGAAGTGATGATGCAGGTCTCCACCGACTGCCCTTGCTTGGGCATGATTACGACATTTGCCATTACTTAACTGTTTATGCCATCAACTGTGGCAGGAAAATACTGAATATCAATACAGCGAGACCGGCGAGGAGTACCCCGATGGTCTTTTTGGACACGCCCTTCCACTCCTTGAGGATGATGCCCCAGACGTTGGAGAAGGTGACGTTGAGCGCCATAAGTATGCACCAGCTGAATGTGAGGAGCACGGCGGAATTGCCTGCGAGGAAGCCCTTGCCGAGGCTCAGGCCGAAGAACTGGCTGTACCACAGCAGACCGGCGAGGCCGCAGAAGAGGATGTTGCACTTCCACAGGCTGCCCTGCTTGTAGTCGCCGAAGGTCTTGTTCTTGGAGTTCTGCGACAGGCAGTACACGGCGTTGGTGATGAATCCTCCGAGCGTCACGAGGAAGGTGGCGGGAAGGGTGGCGAAGATGGGCTTGGTCTCGGCCCAGCACAGACCCTCGCCGAAGCTCAGGCCGATGTTGAAGCAGGCGCTCATAAGACCGCACAGCACGGCGATGACGATGCCCTTGGGGAAGTTGAAGTCCTTGACGGCCTTCTTCTTCTCCTCCTCGGGCAGGGCGGCGGACTTCATGCCGCCGGCGATGCCGATGATGGCGATGCCGACGAGCATCACGATGACGCCGACCCACACGGCGGTGGTCAGGTCACCGGTCTTGCCGGTGAGGACGGGGCCGAGGATGGCGCCGAGTCCCGAGCAGAGGCCGAGGGCGATGCTCTGTCCGAGGGCCACGCCGAGATAGCGCATGCTGAGGCCGAATGTCAGACCTCCCACTCCCCAGAGGACTCCGAAGAGGATGGTGAGGAGCGACTCCTTGGGATGCGCCGCGTAAAGGGCGAAGAGGCTCTCGCCCGAAGGAACGGCGAGAAGGGCTCCGAGGATAGGGAACACCAGCCAGGCGAAGACGCCCTGCACGAGCCAGTAGCTCTCCCAGCTCCAGCTCTTGATCTTGTTGATGGGAACATAGCTGCTGGACTGGCAGAACGCTCCAACAGCTATGATCAACAGACCTATTATTATGGATACTGTAACTCCCATGGTCAACTATCTCTTGGAAGTGACTTCCTTCTCGTACTTCTCGATCTCCGCGATGAACTCGCCGCCCACGGGGACACCGTTGCGTACGCAGAACTCGTCATAGACAGCGTTCCAGGGCAGAGCCTTGCACTCCTCGAGGAGGGCGAGCACCTGGAAGGACTGGCCGGCAATCTCGTACTTGGAGACGAGGTCCTTCGGCTCGAGCAGAGCCTTGAGCATGCACTTCTGGGCTGCGCGGCTGCCGATGACGTATGCGCCGATGCGGTTGATGGCGCCGTCGAAATAGTCGAGGCCGTAGTGCACCCTGTCAAGAGCGCCGGCGCGGACGATCTCGGAGAAGAGGTCCTGGGTGTTGTCGTCCATGATGGTCACGTGGTCGGAGTCCCAGCGGACGGGACGGCTGACGTGGAGCATCAGCTCAGGCACGAAATTGAGGACTGCGGACACCTTGTCGCCGGGGATCTCCATCGGATGGTAGTGACCGGTGTCGATGGTGAGGATCTTGTTGTTCTTGGCGGCGTATGCGGTGTAGAAGTCGTGCGAGCCGACGGTGAAGCTCTCGAGACCGATGCCGAAGACCTTGCCCTCGATACAGTCTTTCATATATTCCTTCTTCTCTGCGAAGATCTCGTCGAGGGACTCCTTGAGGAGCTGGCGGTAGAGATAGTGGTTGACGCTGACGTCCTTGCATCCGTCGTGGACCCAGACGTTCATTATACAGGGGTCGCCCTGAGCCTTGCCCATCGCGTCTGCGATGTCGCGGCAGCGCTTGGTGTGCTCGATCCAGAAGTCGCGGATGCCCTTGTCGGGGTTGGAGAGGGAGAGGTTGCCGCTCTTGGGATGGGAGAATGAAGTGGAGTTGAAATCAAGAGGGGTCTTGTTCTCCTTGGACCAGTCGATCCAGCTCTGGAAATGCTCCACGCCCACCTGGTCGCGGTCGACGAACTTGCCGCCGAAGTCGCCGTAGATCTCGTGGAGATTGAGGCGGTGCGAGCCGGGGATGAGGCTCTTTGCCTTGAGGATGTCAGCGCGGAGCGCGTCGATGTTGCGGGCCTTGCGGGGATAGTTGCCGGTAGCCTGGATGCCGCCGGTCAGGTCGCCTGCGGACTCGAATCCTGCGACGTCGTCTGCCTGCCAGCAGTGCATTGAGAGGTGGAAGTCCTGCATCTGGGCGAGGACCTTCTCGGTGTCGATACCATAAGCTGCATAGCGCTCTTTTGCGATGGCGTAAGCCTGGGAGATGTTGCTTTCTTTCATTTCTTTATTTGTTTTAGTGTTAGTTTTTCGGGGTGTATTTCTTGAGTTCGACGCTGTGGGCCACGATCTCCCTCATCTCGGGGAGGGTCTTGACGAGGCCGGCGGCCTTGATCTGCATCAGGACGTTGCCGAGGGCCGTGCCCTCGGTGGGACCGCAGATGACGGGCTTGCCGATGGCGTCGGCGGCATACTGCATCAGGTAAGGGTTGAGCGAGCCGCCGCCGATGACGTGCAGGCAGTCCACCTTGACCGGGGAGATGTCCTCGAGGATGTCGATGATGGCCTTGTAGCGCAGGGCGAGGCTCTTGTATGTGCAGTGGATGTAGTCGGCAGGGGTCTTGGGGACCGGCTGGCCGGTGCGGATGCAGTACTCGTCGATGGCCTTGGTCATCGAAGCGGGGTGCGCGAAGGACGGGTCGTCGGGGTTGATGATGGAGCCGAGGTTGGACTCGAGGGCGAGAGCGGTCAGGCTCTTGATGTCCTCGGGGACGTCCTTGAACTCCTTCCTGCACTGCTCGAATATCCACAGGCCGCAGATGTTCTTGAGGAAGCGGGTGGTACCCTCGATGCCTCCTTCGTTGGTGAAGTTCTGCGCGAAGCTCTGCTCGGTGATGATGGGCTTCGGCGACTCGATGCCGAGAAGGGACCAGGTGCCGCAGCTCAGATATGCGTAGTTGCCGTCCTTGGCGGGAACGGAAGCGACGGCGGAAGCGGTGTCGTGTCCCGCGATGGCGACCACCTTGACGGAGTCGTCAAGTCCGGTGAACTCCTGCGCCTGAGGGGTGAGGGAGCCCACCACGGTGCCGGGCTGGGTCATCGGGCCGAACTGGGAGCGCTTGACGCCCACGGTGCGGAGGAGCTCCTCGTCGAGGTCCCCCGTGACGGGGTTGAGGAACTGTGAGGTCGAGGCGATGGTGTACTCGCACACGGCCTTGCCCGTCAGCATATAGACCAAAGCGTCGGGGATGAAGAGGATCTTGGCCGCGTGCTCGAGGGCGGAGCATTTCTCGTGCCTGAGGGTGTAGAGCTGGAAGAGGGAGTTGAACTCCATGAACTGGATGCCGGTGCGCTCATAGACCTCACGCTTGTCGTTGGTCTCGGAATAGCGCTCGATGGCGCCGTCGGTGTGGCTGTCGCGGTAGCAGTACGGCAGGCCGAGGAGCTGGCCGTCCTCGCCGAAGAAGGCGAAGTCCACACCCCAGGTGTCGATGCCGATGGAGTCAATCCTGATCCCCTCGTCCGCGACCTTCTTGAGGCCGAGGAGGATCTCGTTGTACAGACCCGGAAGGTCCCAGAAGAGATGCCCTCCCATAGGGATCATAGGGTTCTTGAAGCGTGTCACCTCACGCATATTAACTATCTGACCATCGTAGCTGGCGAGGATGGTCCGGACGGACGTTGCGCCGAGGTCAACTGCAAAATAGTGGCTTTGAGTCATTGGTTCTTAGTTTTATGATAATACTCGATGTTGCAAATTTAAAAAATGTACTCGGAGGAAATACTTTGTTTTTTTCTCAATCACCTTCGTTTTTTGACCAAGACTGTCTATCTTTGCAAATATGGAGCCGTTCAAATACATCACCGTCACCCAAAGGGACGCCCAATGGGGGCTGTCCGTGAGCACCGTGGGCACCCAGACCATCCTGCCGGGGATGCCGTATCCGCCTACCGGACACAACAAGGGATACAACTTCAACCCCGACAAGGGGCGCGTCCTTGGCGAATACCAGCTGCTCTACATAGTCGAAGGACGCGGCACTTTGAAAACTGCCCACCTTGAGAGCCGCGTGATAAGGTCGGGGGACATGTTTCTTCTGTTCCCGGGCGAGTGGCACACCTACCGGCCCGACCCGCAGACAGGCTGGAAAGAGTACTGGATCGGCTTCAGCGGGGGCAACTTCGACCACCGCGTCAAGGAAGGATTCTTCAGCGCCGGGAGTCCCGTGTACAACGTCGGCTACAACGCCGAGGCGGTGTCCCTGTACCAGAGCGCCATCAAGGTCGCGGGCGAGCAGAAGGCTTATTTCCAGCAGCTCCTCTCGGGGATTGCGAACCACCTTCTCGGCCTTATGGTGATGACCAGCCGCAACCGCACCATCTCCCGCGACAGGGACGTCTCGGAGATGGTGGACAACGCCAGGACCTATATGCTGGAGCATCTGGAGGAGAAGGTGGAAATGCCGCAGGTGGCGCAGGCCCTCTCCGTCAGCTACACTTCCTTCAGGCGGATGTTCAAGAGCTACACGGGCATCGCTCCGGGGCAGTATCTCATCAGCCAGCGGATCCACAGGGCCCGCGAGCTCCTGCGCGGCACCGACCTGTCGGTCAAGGAGATAGCCTACCGCCTCCAGTTCGAGAGCCCGGAGTATTTCGCCACCCAGTTCCGCCTCCGCACCGGGCAGACCCCCTCGGAGTTCCGCGAGAAGTAGCGATTTGCGTTGATTTTTATTATCTTTGGACCCGTAAACACACCGATATGAAAAGATTCATCATTCTGCTGCTCACTGCAGTCATCGGAGCCCTCTCGCTCTCATCGTGCGCGACGATGCTGCCCTCGAGATTCGAGACCTTCTCCTCCAACGTGGAGAACAACAGCGACAACTACACCCTTCGCAAATGGGAGCGCAAGAACCAGAAATTCGGCCGCCTCTGCGGAGAGTACAAGGACAATTTCGTGCGCTACTCCGCTTCTGACCGCCACAGGATCAACTCCTCGATGGCGTCATACGTCAAGTCTGCCGCCAAGTCCGGCGTCACCACCGTCACAGACGCGGTGACCGAGCTCACCGGTCAGTTCAACGACCTCATCAACGAAGCGAAGGAGCTTTTCGACAATCTCGGCATCGGAAAGAAGAAGACGGAGTAACCTTCTACTTCTCCGAAGGCTTCTCCTCCTCCTTCTGACGCGGCTCGGCGTTCTTGACGAACCTGTCGAGCCAGCTGCCCGTCTCATAGAGCATATCCAGCACCGTCTCCTGACCCCAGTAGCTGTGGGCCTCGTAGGGTAGCTGGACATATCTTGCTGTCCCTCCGAAATACACCAGGGCCTGATATAGCCTGCGCGACTGCTCCGGGAAGGTGCCGGTGTTGTCGTCCTGGATGCCGTGGATGAGCATCAGGGCGTCCTTTATCTTGTCCGCGTAGTTGAACGGCGACATCGCGTCATACACGTCCTTCGCCTTCCAGTAGGTGCGTCTCTCGGACTGGAACGCGAACGGGGTCAGGCTGCGGTTGTAAGCTCCGCTGCGGGCTATGCCGGCACGGAAAAGCCGAGTGTGCGCGAGAAGGTTGGCGGTCATATAGCCGCCGTACGAATGCCCTCCCACGGCGAGCCTCTCCCTGTCGCCGACTCCCAGGCTGTCCACGACGCAGTCAATCGCCGCCTCGGCGCTCATCACGAGCTGCTCGATGAAGCGGTCATTGGGCTGAGCCTTCGTGTTTTCGGACACAATCGCCATCGTGAAGCCGTCCAGCACAGCGTACCCTTGGGTGGCCCAGATCATGGCGTTGCCGTAGCCGGGCTTGGTGAACTTGAAGCGGTCGAGCCTGTCCTTCTCGCACTCCGCAAAGCACTTGTACTCATACGGATATGTCCATAGGAACACCGGCAGGCGTCCGTCCTTGGCGGGGTCGTAACCGGCAGGAAGATAAAGGCTCGCGTAGCACTTGAGCCCGTCCTTGCGGGTGTATGAGACGGTCTGTTTGGTCATAAGGTCCCCGAGCTGCGGGACTGGATTTTCGATATGGCTGAGCTGACGCGAGGTCCCCTTCCGGGTGTCCAGCTCGTAATAGTTCGGCACGACGTCCCAGTTTTCGCGGCTCACCACGAGACGCAGGCGGCTGAAGTCGCGTATGCCCGTGAGGCTCTCCTTCATAGTGTCGCCCTCCCTCCAAACGGCGGAAATGCGGCCGTTCTTGAGGAGCATCTTGTCGAGGAACGAATGCTTGAAGCCTTCGGCATCGCGAAGGTCAGTGCCCTTGAGATAGATGTAGCTGTGCTTGGAGTCAGTCCAAAGGACGGACTTTCCGAAGGCATTCTTCACCGTATAGGGAGTGCCGTAAACGGGGGCCGTGCCGAGGGAGTCAACTTCGGTGCTCACCTCGAAAAGGGCCGTTCGAGATGCGAGCGTGTCGCAAGGGACGAACGCCACGGTCCTGCGGAATTTCTGCTTGCTCGAGCTCTCTTCAAAAATGGCAAGGGAAGAGTCACACCAGGTCACGCGGCCGATCTTGTATTCGGGCGCCAGGACCAGCTGTCCCCCCGCCTCGAAATCGAACGGGGCACCGCACTGGTACATCCTGTCGGTGAATGTCTTTTCGGGCTTGTCCTTCTCTTCGTCCTTCGGCTCGTCTCCGGGAGGCGGAGGGCCCATCGGACCGCCGGGGGCGCCGCTTCCTCCGTCGGAGACTGTCCACACCAGAGTGGCGGGAAGGTCGCTTCTCCACGCGAAGCCGGAGGGTTTTGGATCCTTCTTTTCGCCCTTCTCCGCCTTCTCCTCCTTTACGGTGCCGTCCTTGAGCATCCGCACCACGTTGCCGTCAAGGTCCATTATGAACTGCTTGCTCGGCCAGCTGCGGTGAGTCTCCATATAGGAGTAGGGATGATGCTCCGTGACCGCCATCAGATACTCTCCGTCGGGGGACGGGTCGATGGAGCGGTAAACCGCCTCGCCACCGACAAGGGACGTGCCCTGAGGGGTGTAGACAGCGGGTATGACGGTGCAGCAGTAGTCGTAGAGGGCCTCGTCGAAGGGGCCGTCGAGCAGGTCCTGATAGGTGCGGACGCCCGTCTTCTTCTCCCCTGTCGTCTCCTGCACGACGGAGGAGGTGGCAAGAGCCTGCGCCGGAGCCGCCTTACGGTCATCCGGGACTGCCAGATAAAGGATGTCTGTGGAGTTAAGCCAAATGCAAGGCGTGGAGAGAAGGATGGTGTTGACCCTGTGCCCGTTAATCTTACGGGCCTTCAGAGACTCGAGAGTCACAAGATACAGGTCAACGCCCTTGGACGTCATATTGGTGAAACAGAAGGACTTGCCGTCGGGGGCCCACTGCACGTGCTTCATCTTCGCGCCCTCCGGGATGCCCTCCACCTCGACGGTGGTGCCGGCGTCGGAGTCGAGCAACTCGAGCTTTTCGAAATAATTCTCCCTCGTAAGCGAAAAGTTGCGCGGGTCGATGCGAAGTCCGCCGATCCTCACTTCGCTCTCGGCGAGCTCGGATATCGGGACATACCTGCACGAGCGCGACGCTATGACAGCGTGCGAATAATCGGCGCTGAAATAACTGACCGGCACCGGCGGGGCCATCACAAGAGCCTCTATCTGAGCGTCCGGTTTTCTGAACTTGTCGACGCTCCCCTCCGGGGTCTGCGCCATAAGGGTGGCCGCCACCAGCAGTCCTCCCAGTGTCAAGAAGGTATGTCTCATATAAATTGCTGTTTCTCAGTATGTCAGCCTATCTGGGCGCCGTTGACAAGGGTTTCCTGGGGGGTCAGGAAGCGCATCTTGCCGTCGCCTTGGCGCGCCATCAGGATCATTCCCTTGGACTCGATGCCGCGGATCTTTCGCGGAGCGAGATTGGCGAGGATGCAGATCTGCTTTCCAAGCATTTCCTCGGGAGAATAGTACTCGGCTATGCCGGACACGATAGTGCGCGTGTCGATGCCGGTGTCGATGGTGAGTTTGAGCAGCTTGTCCGTCTTGGGGACCCTCTCGGCCTCCAGCACGGTCGCGGTGCGGATGTCCATCTTCTCGAAGTCTTCGAAGGTGCATTCCGCCTTCTGCGGCTCGATTTTCTTCGCGGCCTCCTCGGCGGCGGCGGCCTTCTCAGCGGCCTCCCTCTCGGCCTTGATGGCGGCGAGACGGTCGAGCTGCGCCTGGATGGCGTCGTCCTCGATCTTGGCGAACAGCAGCTCAGCCTGACCGATCTGATGTCCCTCGGGCACTATGTCCTCGCGGCCGAGGTTGTCCCAGGAGGACTTGATGCCCAGCATCGCGGAGAGCTTCCCGCAGGCGAACGGGGTGAAGGGCTCGAACGCGACGGCGAGGTCGGCGCATATCTGCAGGCAGACGTTGAGGATGGTCGCGGTGCGGGTCATATCGGTCTTGGCGACCTTCCAGGGCTCGGTGTCGGAGATGTACTTGTTGCCGGCGC
>R15__coassemble_1502_pt1 | contig 11573 bp, 8 predicted proteins | sample R15__metabat2_low_PE_040 | metagenome-assembled genome bin R15
GATGGCGGGGTAGCTCAGCTGGTTAGAGCGTCGGATTCATAATCCGGAGGTCGTGGGATCATGCCCCACTCCCGCTACCCGCAAAGAAAGAAAGACAGGTCACACGGACCTGCCTTTTTTGTTTTATTCCTGGCAGAGGACTATCGGTGCGGCGGCGCACAGCTGCTCGTAGAACTCCTCGCCGAAGCGGGCGATGAGAGGCTCACGGAGAAACTGATACACCCTCACCCCTTCGCGCCGTCCCTTCTCGAAGGCGTCGGCGCAGATGTCCCAGCGGTGCAGGTTAAGGGCGAGCCCTCCGTTCGAAAGCTTGGTGATACGTATCGGATAAAGGGAGCAGGAAATGGGTTTGCGGAAGTCGCAGCCTCCCCCGCAATGACATCTCTCGATGGCGCAGAAGCAGTTGCCCTCCCCGTCGAAAAGCGTGTACGCGCACTCCTGCGTGCCGGGCACGAGGGGCGTCACGATGTCGCCCTCGAAGTCTATTTCGAAAAATCCCTTCGACTCGGCAGCCTGTCTGCCCGCTTCGCTCATAAGCGGCGAATACCGGGGATAATCCCTTTCCAGCAGCTCGATTTCATTCTCCTCCAGCGGGGCGCCGCAGTCCCCCACGATGCAGCACTTCCCTTTGCAGACGGGATAGTCGCAGGCAAAGAATTCGGTGAATATCTCTTCGGAAATCAGGCAGTTTTCAATCTGCACTATGGTGCCATATGGTCTTTTTGACATATCAGTATATCACGATTTCTATCCTGCCGCCGCCTTCCAGGTCCTTCAGCGTTTGGGCCACAGAGGCCGGCGTGACGGAGTTTATCTTTGATTTGTAGTCGGTCCTGAGGTCCTTGCCGGCGGAGTAGCGCAGGAGCGTGGAGGCGATCAGGTCGGAGCGGGACGAAGCGTCGAGGCGCGACAGGAGCAGCGCCTTGGAGTCCTCGACAGACTCCTTGGAAAGCGAGGAAGGCAGCTCCGACAAGACGGAGCGCACGGTCCCTAGAGCCTTCAACGTGGCCTGCGGGGTAACTCCGAGCGGCAGCCCGGACTCTTCGCACCGGCGGCAGCGGATGCGGACAGATATCTGCTCGACCGGGGAAACGGAGGCTTCCGGCAGGACTTCGACATACATCCCGTCCTCGCCAAGAGCCTGTCCGAGAGCCTTTTTCAACTCGAGAGCCGCGACCTCGAAGGAGAAGAGCGTCTGGGAAGACAACGGCAGCCTTACGGTCTGGACCGTCTCTATGCAAGGCTCGGTGGCAGGGGATTGTTCTTCCTCCGTGTCGAAGGTGTAGGTGGACCATCCCGAGCGCAGGGAGTACTGCAGCGGGGCCGAAGACGGCGCCGGTCCGCCCGTGCGGAAGCCCGACATCATCTTCGGAAGGACCTTCTTGAGCATATACGGATCGAGATCTCCAACGAGCACCAGGTACCCGTCATCGCATTTGGAAAAGCGCTTCTCAAAATATTTCTCCGCCCTTGTCTGCAAGTCCTCCGACAGCGCCGCGGGATCCTTGACCGGCGTCAGGACATAGTCCGGGCTCGCTATGCTGTCAAGCATCGGATCCACGCTGCGGCGAGAAAGCCTCAGGGCCTCGCACTTCCTGTAATATTCGTACGCGCCGGGGTCGGGAGTCCTTTCCCTCGAGATCGAAACAAGGGATTTGAGCAGCAGCTGGAAGGACGAGGACGGAGCGGAACCCGTCAGGCGCAAGTCCCCGACGCCCACCTCGGAGGTCATCGTGATGCCGGAGGACCTCAGAAGGGAAGCGAACGCGTCCGGGCTCATCCCCGCCACGTCGGAGAGCGTCAGGATGTCAGAAACGAACCCTCCCTCCCCTCTTTTGATGGAAGGCACCTGGGCGTATCCGCCCCTCAGCATAAAACCGTAGGAGAAGGAGCCCTTTTGGGAGGCGTCCTGCTTGTAGATGACCTTCATCCCGTTGGCGAAGGTCCACGTCTGACCTCCCGTCATCGGCTCGGAGGAAGTCTTGCTTATCTTGGACTTGCCCTTCGGGGAATACAGCGAAAGCGTGTCCGCCGGAGAGGAGGCATAGTTTCTTGAAGGCTGCGCGGACGACCATCCTTCGGAGAATGCGTCTGCGACGGCGAAGGGGTCGAGCGAGTCGTCGGTGACCTTGAACGTTATCTTGAGAGCTTTGGAAGGGTCAAGCAGAGCCGAAGAAAAGTCGTTGAAAAGCGAGAGCTCCCTGGAAGGCTCCACGTTCCGGGAGGAGAAGAAATCCACCACGCTCCCGCGCGAGGCAAGGCTCGCTCCGTACAGGAAAGCCGCGCCGCAGCGGTCTGTCCATTCCGCATTGGAGAAGCCTTCTCCCCGGGCGGAAATATCCGAAAGCTCCGCCCGCTTGGCATCCTTGAACTCCTGGAGCGAAGCTCCGCCCGCATCCATCGCGGCAAGGGCCGAAGAGATGACGCGGACAGCGGGGAGGATGTCCTTCTCCGCCAGGGACACTGAAAGGGAATATTTTTCCGCGGCGGGGCCGTCCGCGCTGCTGCGGTAGGACGAACTGACCTGCGCCACGGGGATGTCCGCCTCCCTGAAAGCCCTTTCAAGACGCGAGCACAGGACCCGTCCGAGCTCCCGGGAGAACATCTCCGTGACCAGAGGCTGAGCCGTGTTCATAAGCTCCCTCGGAGTGCGGGCGGACAGATATCCCACTTCGATTTCCGACAGGTCGAGCCTCGGGTCCACGATCCTTTCCACCTGCGCTTCCTGAGGATAGCTCCATTCGAACTGAGGCGCCGCAGGGGATTTGCCTCGGGGCGTGACCATCATCGAAAAGACGTTCATCCTCTCCTGCACCGTCGCCTTGTCGATGTCTCCGCTCACCACGATGGCCTGCTCGTACGGGCAGGTCTCGGAAATGTCGAAAAGCATCAGAAGGACGGTGTCCCTGTCCGCCTGCCGGCTCACCGGCACGTCCTTGAAATGATATGACGTAGAGTGGTCAGAAGACTTGATGAAACCATAATCCGAGTATCCGACGCCGAGTTTGGCAAGGAATTGGTAAGGCTTTGTCTCTTGAAAGTGAGGCAGACTCGTCAGGACCCCTCTGGCGGTCTCCTCGCTGACGGCGCCTTTCTGGACAAGAGCGAAATCCGCAAAGCCTTTCGAGGCCGCAGGATTGGTGACAAGGTAATATGAAATACCGTTGGGAAGAGTGCCGGTGACCACCTCGGAAGCTTTCGGCAATGACGGAAGCCCCTGTGCTCTCAGCGATGGAAATATCGCCGGGATGAGGAAAAGAAAGAAGCTCAGCGCTGATTTTATACCGATTCTCATAAGATTTCTCCAAGGCTGATTACAAAAGTACAAACAAAATTACTACTTTTGCATCCACCCGATTGAATTTAACATCAAAACACTATCAAAACAATTATGAAAAAATTATTTATCACTCTTGCCGCCGCCCTGCTTTCCGCAGGACTCATCTCCGCTCAGGACATGTCCCAGGCCACCGAGATCGCTAAGAATGCCAACGAAGCTCTTGTAAACAAAGATTATGCTACTGCTCTCGCAGGATTCAAGGAGGCTCTCACCGCCGCCGAGGCTTGCGGCGAGGAAGGCGCCGAGCTCGTGGGCACCTGCAAGGGTGTCATCCCTTCAATCGTACTGAACATCGCCAAGGGGCTCATCAAAGAGTCCAGCTATGACGAGGGGCTTTCAAAGCTTGACGAGGCCATCAAGGCCGCCGAGGAATACGGCTCCGACGAAGTGCTCGCATCCGCTGCCGAGCTCATCCCCCAGGTAAAGAAGCAGAAGGCCACGAGCCTCTTCTCCGCAAAGGACTATGCAGGTGCCGCCGAGGCCTTCAAGGCAGTGCTCGAGGCCGATCCTGAGGACGGCGCTTCCGCCCTCCGCCTCGCAATGGCCCTTATGAACACCGGAGACAAGGACGGCGCCATCGCCGCATTCGAGCAGGCTGCAGCCAACGGCCAGGAGGCCCAGGCAGTCAAGCAGCTCGCGAACCTCTACCTCAAGGACGCCCAGGCTCTCCTGAAGGAGAACAAGCTCAAGGAGGCCATCGCCGCTTGCGAGAAATCCAACGAGTACGTTGAGAGCGCAAACGCATACAAGCTCGCCGCTTCCGCAGCAGCCAAGCTCAAGGACAATGCAAAGGCCATCGGTTTCTACGAGAAGTATCTCGAGGTCTCCCCTGACGCAAAGGACGCCGCTGGCATCATCACCACCGTCGCCGTGATGTACCAGCAGGCCGGCAACAAGGCCAAGGCCATCGAGTTTTATGAGAAGGTAGTGGGCGACGCCCAGTACGGCGCCACCGCCAAGCAGCAGATCGAGGCTCTCAAGAAATAATGCACCCTCTTGAACTTCTCGCCCCGGCGAGGACATCGAATATCGGCATCGCGGCCATTGACTGCGGTGCCGATGCCGTGTATATCGCCGCGCAGGAGTTCGGCGCCCGCAAGGACGCGGGCAATCCGCTCGAAGACATCGCCGCCCTGTGCTCGTATGCGCACAAGTTCGGCGCGAAAGTGTATCTGACCGTCAACACCATCCTCTATGACGACGAGCTCGAGCGGGCGCACCGCCTGATGCTGGACGCCCAAAAGGCCGGAGTGGACGCGTTCATAGTCCAGGACCACGCCGTCACGGTCTGGGACGACGTCACCATTCCCCTTCACGCCTCCACCCAATGCGCCATCAGGTCGGCCCGGGAGGCGAAGTTCCACGAAAGTCTCGGCTACTCCAGGCTTGTGGTGGAGAGGCAGACTTCGCTCGAGCAGCTCAGAGCCATACGCGCCGCCGTTGGGTGCGAGCTGGAATATTTCGTGCACGGGGCGCTCTGCGTATGCTACAGCGGTCAGTGCTACCTGTCCGAAAGGATCGAAGGGCGCAGCGCCAACAGGGGCGAGTGCATCCAGGCCTGCCGCTCCCGCTACGACCTCGTGGACGACAGCGGGAAGGTCCTTGTCAAGGACAAGGCGCTGCTGTCGCTCAAGGACTACCGCCTGCTGGAGAGGCTCTCCGACCTCGCCGGCGCCGGGGTCTGCTCATTCAAGATCGAGGGGCGTCTGAAGAACGCCTCCTACGTAAAGAACGTCGTGCGGGAGTATTCTCTCGCCCTCGACGCCCTCGTCGCCGCGCATCCGGATGAGTATTGCCGCGCGTCATTCGGACGCGTCAGCGGAGGATTCGCCCCTTCGTCCGACAGGACGTTCAACCGCGGCTACACGGAGCTGTGGCTGGACGGCAAGAGAGGGCAGTGGTCCTCGATGGACGCGCCGAAGTCGATGGGAGAATACATCGGGGCGGTCAAGGCCGTGCGCCGCTCTGACCGCGGGAGCATCGAGACCATCATCACCCCCGCCGCGGCGGGCCTGACGCTTGCCAACGGGGACGGCTTCGCATTCGCCGGCAAAGGGGGCGTCGTCGGGTTCAGAGGGGACGTCTGCGAAGGCTTCACCATCCGGAGCAAGGCCGTGGAGGGGCTCAGGCCCGGGGTCAGGCTCCATCGCAACATCAGCGCCGCCTTCGAGCGGGAGCTGGAGCGGAACATGCCCCGCCGCGAAATCGAAGTGGGGCTGGAAGTGAATGTCTCCGGACAATACTCCATCGACATCACGGCGCGCTCCGAGGACGGGCGGGAGGTCCTGAGCCCCTTCAAGTGCGACGCCGACACCGCGGAGAACCGCGAACGGCAGGAGGCGCTCATCCGCGAACAGCTCTCCAAGCGGACGGACCATTATCATTTCCGCCTGACAGGGCTCACGGTCACCACCCCGGGGGGAAGGCTTCCCCTTCTCAGCGCTTCCACCCTCAACAGCATCCGGCGGCTCGTCGCTTCCGACCTGGACTGCATCCCCTGCGGATCCCTTCCCCTCGCCTCCGGCCGCAAGGACCCTTACGTCAGCGTGGGCGCTGACTCCCTTTCATACAAGTCGAACGTCGCGAACGCCCTCAGCCGCAAGGTCCTCACGGAGCGCGGCGCCTCCGACGTCGCCCCCGCATACGAGCTCACCCATCCCGCCGGAGCCGAGCTTATGCGCTCGCGCTACTGCATCCGCTACGAGCTGGGGCTCTGCCCCGTCCGGCAGGGCGCAAAGGAAAGCCGCCCGCTGTATCTTGTCAACAACGGACGGCGTTTCGCTCTTGGTTTCGACTGCAGGAGCTGCGAGATGACAGTCTGTGAGGACTAGTCCTTGACGTCGAATATCTTTCTGTAAGGATTGTCGGCGGTGAAAGCCGGCCAATAATCGGCCGTGTGGTCGCCGCAAGGATTTCCGGTCTTGACAAAGGACGTCCAGGCGTCGAGCATTTCCTTGCTCAAAGCCTTGTCTTCCTTCGTGAAAGGTCTCCAGCACTTGTCCAGCGTGCCGAACATATACCAGAGCTCGGAGGAATGGAAAGCTCCGGCATCGTCACCGGGCAGATCGCGCCTGAACTCGTACTCATAGACGGGGGCTCCGGAATAATAGTTTCTCGAAGCGCAGAACTGGTCGATGTCACGGCCCATCTGCTCACCGTCACCTGAGGTAAATCCTATCATATACGGAATGTCGGCGACGCGGTTCAACGAAGCGGCGCTCGAGAAGGACAGACCCTTCATGTCGAAATCAAGCATAGGGCGCATCTTGACCGATCCTCCCTGAGCCTCGTACTCCTTGTATTTGGCCATCAGCTCCTCGGCGGGCACGGCCCTCATCTGAGAGAGCGAGTCATATCCGGCGAACTCGCAGAAAGCGTCGCCCTGACGGACGGCTTCCTCGAAGAAAATGGCGCCGTCCTTGGTGCCGGGATTGATGCCGCCGCCGCTCTGGATGATGGCTTTGGACACTATCTTACTTACAACTTTGGCCGAGATGATGTCCTGCACGGCCATTGCTCCCGCACTCTGACCCATCACTGTGATGTTGTTGGGGTCGCCACCGAACTGAACGATGTTTTTCCAGACCCACATAAGTGCGGCGATCTGGTCGTACATCCCGAAATTGCCGGGACGCTGCAACGTGTACTCCTGGAAGAGATGACCGAAGGAGAAATAGCCGAAGAGGCCCTCCCTGTAGTTGAAGGTGACAAGGATCACTCCCCTTCGCGCCCACTCGCCGCCGTCCATCGTTATCTCGTTGCCGAAGCCGTGATTGAAGGCGCCGCCGTGGATCCAGACCGCGACGGGCAGACCCGCCTTGTCATCGCCCAGAGTCTTTGAAGGGGCCCACACGTTGAGGTACAGGCAGTCCTCGCTCATCTGAGGCATCCCGTCGGAGTAGAACTCCTTGCCGTAGAGGGGCATCTGCGAGAGGTCGTCCTGCATAGGGATGGGACCGAAGGTGTCGGCGACCTTCACCCCTTCCCAGGGAATGACGAGCATCGGCGTATGCCATCTGAGAGAGTCAACGGGCGGGGCGGCATAGGGGATACCCTTGAACACGGTGACTCCCGGCGTGCCGGAATCCACTCCCTGTATCTTGCCGCCTTCGACTGAAAGGACCGGAGACTTGGCGCATCCCGCTGCGAGGATGACCAGAGCCAATGCTAAAATCTTTTTCATTATCAGTTGTTTTTGTTTTGTTGTTCGTGACTGCGGCACCATCGTGTCAGGGGGCACTCCCCGCACTTGGGCGAGCGGGCGGTGCAGACGTACCTGCCGTGAAGTATGAGCCAATGGTGGGCGATGGGACGGAGGTCCTGTGGGATGTGCCTCTCCAGGTCGGCCTCGACCTTGAGAGGAGTGGCGCCGCGCGAGAGCCCCAGACGCCTCGACACCCTGAAGACGTGCGTGTCCACGGCTATCACAGGGGCGTCCACAGTGATGGAAGCCACCACGTTGGCTGTCTTGCGTCCGACGCCGGGAAGGGACATAAGGTCGTCGATGTCAACGGGTATCTGTCCGGCGAACTCTGAAACGACCCTTTTCGCCATCCCTACCAGATGCTCCGCCTTGCTGTTGGGATAAGACACTGAACGGATGATTTCCCGCACGTCCTGCGGCTCCGCCTCGGCGAGGGCCTCCACGGTCGGATATGCGCGGAACAGGTCCGGAGTGACGAGGTTCACCCTCCTGTCCGTGCACTGCGCGCTGAGCATCACCGCAACGATGAGCTCGTACGGGCCGGAGAAGTCCAGCTCGGACTGCGCCACCGGGACATTCTCCTTGAAATATCCCAAAATCCCGTCATATCTTTCGCCGATTTTCATACTTTACTCTGTATCGCGTTGCAAAATTACAAATAATATTCGTACCTTTAACTTTTCTTCGCAGGAGAAGATTGGCAAGAGACTATTGTTTCTATACTTATATTATGGCACCTTTCCTCCAGAAAGCTTTCGGGTTCGACCCCGAGAAGCACAGTGTCCGCACTGAAATCGTCGCGGGCATCACGACGTTCCTCACGATGGCGTACATCCTCGCCGTCAACCCTTCCATCTTCGGCAACCTCCCCGGGATGCCCAAGGACTCCGTCTTCACCGCCACCGCTCTCGCCGCCCTTATCGCGACTCTCGTGATGGCACTTTACGCCAAAAAACCCTTCGGCCTCGCTCCGGGTATGGGTCTCAACGCGTTCTTCGTGTTCACCGTGTGCCTGACGATGGGCTACTCCTGGCAGTTCGCTCTGACCGCCGTGTTCCTCGAGGGTATCATCTTCATCATCCTCTCCGCCACGAAAGTGCGCACTTGGATCCTGAATTCCATCCCCGTGAGCCTCAAGAACGCCATCGGCGCCGGCATCGGTCTGTTCATCGCCTTCATCGGTCTGCAGAACGCCGGCATCGTCGTCAACTCCGACTCCACCCTCGTGGTGCTCGGCGACCTCTGCCACGGCACCGGACTTCTCGCCGTCATCGGCATCGTGATCAGCGGCGCGCTCGTGATGCTTCACGTGCGCGGAGGTATCCTCATCGGCATCCTCGCCACCACGGTGGTGGGATTCTTCATCAAGGACCCCGCAACCGGCGCGGCTCTCACGTCCTTCAACGGCGTCGTCTCCGCCCCCGCAAGCGTCAAGCCCATCTTCTGCCAGTTCGAGTGGAACCAGATCTTCTCCTGGGATATGCTCACCGTGATGCTCACGTTCCTCTTCATCGATATGTTCGACACTATGGGCACCGTCATCGGAGTGTCCCAGAAGGCCGGATTCGTGGATGAGAAAGGCAATGTCGAAGGCATCGACAGAGTCTTTATGGCCGACGCAATCGGCACCGTCGCAGGCGCCTGCCTCGGTACCAGCACCACCACCACTTACGTGGAGAGCTCCGCCGGCGTAGGTGCAGGCGGAAGGACCGGTCTCACCGCATTCAGCGCAGCCTGCTGCTTCGCTCTCGCACTGCTCTTCTCGCCCGTGTTCCTCGCCATCCCGAGCGCTGCCACCGCTCCCGCCCTCATTATCGTGGGTATGATGATGATGCAGCCCGCCACCAAGATTGACTGGCTCAACTACCGCGAGAGCATCCCCGCGTTCCTCACGATGCTCCTGATGCCTTGCGCATACTCCATCTCCGACGGTATCCTCATCGGCTGCATCGCCTACGTGGTGCTCTACGCCCTCACCGGCAAGGCAAAGCAGATTTCACCCACGATGTGGGTGCTCGCCGTCCTCTTCATCCTCAGATACATATTTATCTGACGCCTTTTGGAAGACATACGTTTTTTACAAGAGGCCGGCCCAAAAGGGTCGGCCTCTTTTTTATTGTCGTGACATTGAATTACTTGGTCTCGTACCAGTCGTGAAGGACCTGCCAGCAGTCCTTCTTCTGGCCGGTCTCGCTCAGGAGCCCCTTCCTGTTATAGACTCCCTGGATGATGGAGAGCTGACGGCGGGGTGAGCGGAAGTCCTTGAGGATCCAGGGAGACACTCCGTTAAGCCAGGGCATCGCCTCCAGCATCTCGACCTGCGCCTTGTAGAGAGACACGCCGTATTCTTCAGTGAAACGCTCGTCCGCAGCGCCGTGGTATCCCGCCTTGACGCCACCTCCGAGCTCGGTGATGATCACCGGCTTCTCGACGGGGAACTCCCACCTGACCCTGGCGCATTTCCCGGCGTCGCCGTCATACCAGCCCACATATTGGTTGAAGCTGATGAGGTCGGCCTTGGCGAGAAGCTCGTCATTGACGGTGAGCACGCCGTCGGAGCGCTGCTCCTTCTCCATCGCTGCGGACACGAGGCGGGTGTCGTCAAGGGAGCGGGCATAATCCATCATCCCCGAGAGGAATGCGAGCCTGTCCTCGCCGCGCGGAGTCTCGTTGGCGACGGACCAGATGATGATGCTGGCGCGGTTGCGGTCACGCACTATCATATCGCGCAGCTGGGCGCAGGCGTTGGCATAGGTATCGGGGTTGGTCCAGCTGATGGTCCAATAGACGGGCACCTCGCTCCAGACCATTATGCCCATCTCGTCGGCGAGGCGGGTCATATATTCGTTGTGCGGGTAATGCGCCAGGCGCACGAAGTTGCAGCCGAGCTCCTTCGCGGCCTCCAGCAGCTCGCGGGCGTGAGCCTCGCTCCAGGCCCTGCCGCCGGTGCCCATCTGCTCTTCGTGGATGGAGACGCCCTTGCAGAAGATTTCCTCGCCGTTGAGAAGGAGCTTTCTGCCTTCGGTGCGGATGGTCCTGAAGCCTATCCTGTCGCAGAGATTGTCCTGCGCGGAAGCGATTTGCACGTCGTAGAGCTTGGGACTCGAAGGACTCCAGAGATCGGGCTTCGCCTTGGCGGAGAAGGACGCCACGCCATCCCCGTCCGCGACCGCCTCGACGCTGTATTTCAGCTCCGGGATCCTGACTGAGACCTTCTGCCCTGCGGCGGTGTCGCCGTCGAGCTTCACCCAGCCCTCAATGGACCTGCCGTCGGCGGAAAGCGCCACCGAATGCTCGCGGATGAATGTCGAGGGGACCTCGAGCAGACGCACCTCGCGGGTGATGCCGCCGTAGTTCCACCAGTCGCAGTTGAGAGTCGGCACATTGTCCTGATGACGAGCGCTGTTCACCTTGAGAATGAGGGAGTTGCGACCCTCCTTGAGAAGGTCGGTGACTTCGAAGTTGAAGGGGGTGAATCCGCCGACGTGCCGGCCGATGACGGAGCCGTTGACGCCGACCACCGCCTCGTAATTGACCGCGCCGAACCACAGGAAATACCTCATACCCTCCTTGGGAGCGGCATCGAAGATGGTGCGGTACCACATCGTGCCCTCGTAATAGAGGAGCTCGGGCTTCTGCGTGTTCCAGTCACCCGGGACCCGGAGCTCGTCGGCGACGTCGAAGTCGTACTCGATCAGTTTCGTGCGGTCCGCGAAATATCTGTCGTCCGCAAAGAAGGTGTCCTTGTCGGCCTTGCGCTTCCAGCGGTAGTTGTAGAAGCCGTTGTCCATCTGGTCCGCGATCACCTTCCAGGTGCCGCAGAGATCCTTGTTCGCCCTGGCGGAAGCGTTCATTATCTGCGCATAAGGGCCTTCGATGAAGGTTGCTGGATCGGCGCCCGCGGCGGAAGTCTCGTCCTGGGCGGATGCCGCGACGCAGGCGAAAGAGAGGAGAAGCAAGAAGAATTTTTTCATGTCGTAGTGTCAATATAGAACAAATATACAATTTTTGTCTGACAACCGGAAAGCA
>R15__coassemble_1524_pt1 | contig 11445 bp, 6 predicted proteins | sample R15__metabat2_low_PE_040 | metagenome-assembled genome bin R15
ATTCGCTCGAGGACATGCTCCTCAACGTCCTGGTTCACAGCGACGGCGGTCTCGACGTCGTGATGAAGGATAAGATAACCGCCCTGAAGGGCGCCGTGGTGTCCGCCGATAGCATGGTGAGCCACCGTGACGCCAGGATGGGCATCGAGAAGGTCCGCATAAACACCATCACCAAGGTCCCGGCGGCCTTCGGCGAAGCCGACGTGCTGAAGGTGGTGCTGACCCTGCCGGGCGTCAAGAGCGTGGGAGAAGCTTCCAGCGGCTTCAACGTGCGAGGCGGCTCCACCGACCAGAACCTCGTGCTCTTCAACGACGGCACCATCTACAACCCTTCGCACCTCTTCGGCGTGTTCTCCGCCTTCAACACCGACGTCATCAACGACATCGAGCTGTACAAGAGCTCCATCCCCGCCGAGTTCGGCGGCCGCATCTCGTCCGTGCTGGACGTGCGCGGCAGGGAGGGCAACTCCAACAAGGTGCAGGGATCCCTGGGCCTGGGACTTCTGACAAGCCGCTTCCACGTCGAGGGGCCTCTGGGCAAGGACCACCGCACCACCTTCATCGTGGGCGGGCGCACCACCTATTCCAACTGGCTGTTCAACCTGCTGCCGGAGTCGAGCGCCTACGCGGGCGGCAACGCCTCCTTCAGCGACATCAACGCCTCCGTCACCCACCACGTGAACGACCGCAACACCATCCAGGCCTACGCCTACTGGTCGAGGGACAAGTTCTCCTTCGACGGGGACACGACATTCAGGTACTCCAACGCCAACGCCTCCCTGAAGTGGCGCAGCGCCCTGTCGGAGCGCACCTCGATGACAGTCGTGGGCGGCTATGACAGATACGCCAACATCGTGGACGACGCCTTCAACGCCGTCTCCGCCTACTCCGTCGCCACCGGCATCGAGCAGGCTTTCGTGAAGGCGGGCTTCAAGACCGTCCTTACGGACAAGCACACCCTCTCCTACGGCGTCAACGGCATATACTATGACCTCAACCCCGGCAGGATGACCCCTCTGGGCGGGTCCTCCCTTGTCGCCGCGAGGGACCTGCAGCAGCAGAACGCCATAGAGTCGGCGGCCTATCTGAGCGACACCTGGCAGCCGACGGAGAAGTTCTCCGCCGAGCTCGGAGCCAGGTATTCGGCGTACAACGCCCTGCATCCGGGCAAGTTCTACGGCGCTCCGGAGCTGCGCACCTCCGCGAAGTATTCCTTCCGGGAGAATGTCTCCGTCAAGGCGGGATTCAACACGATGAACCAGTACATCCATCTGATTTCAAACACTTCCTCCGTCTCGCCGATGGACGCCTGGCACCTCGCCGACGCATCGCTGAAGCCCCAGAAGGGCTGGCAGGCGGCTTCGGGCCTTTACTGGACCGTCGCCGACAACGCCATCGACCTCTCCCTGGAGGCATACTGGAAGCAGATGTCCAACTACCTTGACTACAAGTCAGGAGCCGTTCTGATAATGAACGAGAACCTCGCCGACGAGCTCGTGCCCACCTACGGCAAGGCCTACGGCATCGAGTTTATGGTCAAAAAGGCCCTGGGCAAGCTCAACGGCTGGATGTCCTACACTTACTCCAGGTCCTTCCTGAAGGAAATGCAGGACAGGGGCGTGGAGACCATCAACGGCGGGGAGTGGTACTGCGCCCCGCACGACAAGCCGCACGACCTCAAGATCGTGGGCAACTACAAGTTCACCCACCGCTACTCGCTCTCCTTCAACGTGGATTACTCCACCGGCCGCCCCGTCACCATCCCAGTCTCTTCATATTATTATGGCGGAGGCTTGAGGCTGGCCTATTCGGAGCGCAACGGCTACAGGATCCCCGACTACTTCAGGCTTGACCTGGCTCTCAATATCGACCCCGGCCACTATCTGAAGAAACTCACCCATATGTCCTGGACCCTGGGCGTGTACAACGTTACGGGACGCAAGAACGCGTACTCCATATATTACACCACTCTGGGAGGCACGTCGATTTCCGGATACAAGATCTCCGTCTTCGCGAGCCCCATACCCTATATCAACCTCAATCTCAAGTTCGGATGATGAAGAAAATGCGCAACATTCTGTTATCACTGTCACTCGCGGCCCTGACGGCCGTCTCGTGCGTGTATCCCTTCACCCCGGACATCGAGGGTGAGGACGGCACCTTCGTCATCGAAGGTGACATCCTTGTCGGTGAGATGACCACCGTAAAGCTCAGCTATTCCGCGGCGCTCGCGACCCCCGGTCTCATCTCCTGCCCATCTTCCGCTCAGGTGTGGGTCGAGGACGACCTCGGCGAAGTCTATGAAGGCACGCCTTACGAGTATCAGTACAGCTCCAAGTCCAGGTTCACCGGCTATCAGGTGGACACAAGGGAGTGCGACCCTTCCAGAAAGTACCGGCTGTGCGTGGTCAACGGCGACACCGGCAGAGAGTACCGCTCATCCTTGGAGAGGGTGTGCAAGGCTCCCGCCATCGACTCCCTGTCGTACCTGACAAATCCCGAAAAGGAGAAGCTCAACATCACCCTGAGCATGCACTCCGAGGGCGAGAGCTTTTTCAAGTGGAGCTATGTCGAGGACTGGGAGTATCATTCATATTACTACGCGAACATCTTCTATACGCCGCCCTCGATAAAGTACGGCTGGGTGTGGAAGCCTTCGATGGGCTACGGCACGATGGATTATTTCACGTACCCGGAGAACAACTATTACTGCTGGGACCACGACGAGTCCACAGAGATAATGATTTTCTCCACCGAGAGCCAGACCGAGGACCGTTTCGTGGACCTTGAGTTCCATCCCATAGACAAATACGACAGGAAGATATCCTATATCTACCGCATCAACGTCGCCCTGGAGCCTCTCACCAAGTCAGCATATCTTTACTGGGACACGGTCAAGAACAACTCCGAGTACAATGGCTCCCTCTTCGCCCCCAACCCGAGCGAGATGGTCGGCAACATCCGCTGTCAGCAGGACACCACGGAGATGGTGCTGGGCTATATCAACGTGGCCCAGAGAGCCTACAAGGAGAGATACGTCTACAACACCGACCACCGTTTCTACAAGGACAAGAACAACTACATAGACGTGGACGAGACCCTCACGGAGGATCAGTGGTACGAGTATTATCAGGCGGGCTATCTCCCCTTTGAGCTGGGGCTGGTGGAGGATTTCTCCAGCACCGTCTGGGCTCCCAAGAGGTGCGTGGACTGCATCACGCTGGGCGGCACCAAGAACAGGCCCGACGATTGGATCAACAATGATCAGTAGCAGAGTATGAAAAGAATATTGTCAATCATATCGGCCCTGGGCATCCTTCTGCCTCTCGCAGCCCAGGAGCATCTGAGCGAAAGGGTGTACGTCTCCACGGACCGCGACGTGTATGTGGCGGGAGACGAGATGTTCCTTTCGGCGTTCTGTCTGGATATGACGGCCGGAGGGCTTTCCGCCTCCAGCGCCACGGCATATCTGGAGATAATCTCCCCGGAGGGACCCGTGCAGACCGCGAAGGTCGCCCTCAAGGACGGTCGCGGCGGCGGAGTGGTGCACCTTCTAAACACCATCCCGACGGGAAACTACAAGCTCATAGCCTACACGTCCCAGTGCTTCAACGAGGAAGGATACGATTTCGAGGAGGGCGCCAGGACACTCTCCATCATCAATCCCTTCACTTCCGAGCGCTCGAGCGCGGGCGTGAGCGTCGTTTCCCCGGAGACTTATGTGTCCGCCGCGGGCCCCGCGGCCTCAGCCGCAGGCTCGATTTCCGTCAAGGCTGACGGCCTCCTGACCCTCACCAACTCCTCCGACAAGCCCGTCACCGTGAGCGTTTCGCTCTTCAACGACGACGGCATCGCTTCTCCCGGGTCGGAAAACATCGTGAGCTTCTGCGCCGGCGCCACCGCCGGCCGGTCGTTCACCCATCGCAGGGCCATCGATTATGAGGGCGAGATAATCCGCGCCAAGGTGAGAGGCGTACGCGCCGACAGCCTTTCCACCCTCAAGGGGACGCTGGCGTTCCTGTCCATCCCCGGACGAATGTCCGACGTCTACACGTCCAGGGTGAATGACAAGGGCGAAGCCGCGTTCTACACCCGCAATATCTTCGGAAACGAAGAGACCATCCTCGAAGTGGATTCCGCCACGGACGAGTGCCATCTGGACCTTGTGTCCCCCTTCGCGGGTGTCAGCGCCACGCATCTGGACTCCCTTCGCCTCAGCGAGTCCCTCAAGGACAGGATTCTTCGGCGGAGCCTCGCGATGCAGATAGCTTCCGCCTCGCAGGCGGATACCCTGTATGAGTATCTCAAGCTCCCGGAGGACCTGATATTCACCGGCGACGCGGTCACGTACTGGCTCGACGACTATACCCGTTTCCCCGTGATGGAGGAGCTCTTCATCGAGTTTATCCGCGAGCTCAAGGCAAAGAAGACCGACTCCGGCCGATCCCTCGTCGTGTTCCTCGAGGACTCCTTCCGCCCCGCCCCGTTCTCGCAGCTGCCCGCCCTGGTGCTGCTCGACGGCGTGCCCGTGCTCGACCACAACAAGATTTTTGATTACGACCCGCTCCTGGTGGAAAGGATCGTGGTGAGTCCCCATACTTACAATTTCGGAGACTGGTATTATGCCGGTGTCGTCAATTTCATCACCTACAAGCACAATCTCCCGTCATATGAGTTCGAGCAGAGCGCCCGCGTGGTCGACTACCAGGGCGTGAGCTATCCCGTGGTCTGCTATATGCCTTCGCAGGCGGAAGGTATGCCGGACCTGCGGCAGACCGTCCTCTGGCATCCGCTCGTGGAGATCGGACCCGGCGAAAGCAGGGAACTCAACTACAGCCTTCCGTCATACGACGGGGACTTCACCCTCGTGGTGGAGGGCTTGGACAGCGACGGCGCTCCGCAGTATCTGAGAACCAAGATTGATTGATATGCAGTTGGTTAAAAGATTATTGCCCGTCCTTGTCCTGACCATCTCCGCACTCGGAGCCTCGGCCCAGGACTATGCGGAGTATTACAAGTTCGCCGAAGAGGCGCAGGAGAAGTCGATGCTTTTCCGCGGCAAGCAGAGCATAAGCTATCCCTTCCAGTACAACGGCACGTTCTACTGGTACTCGAGGACCTTCACCGAAGGTGACGTCTTCTACAACGGCAAGCTCTACCGCGACATCCTCGTCAACGTAAACGCCCACACCCGGGACCTGCTCGTCAAGCAGAGCGAGTCTTTTCTCCACGTGATGGTGGAAAGGGCTCATACTGACTGGTTTACGATGGGAGGGAAAATGTATGTCAATCTTTTCGCAAGAGGGGTCGGGGGCGCCGCCGAAGGCTATTATGAGGTGATTCACGAGGGTCACTCCGCGGCCCTGTACAAAAGGATCGAGAAGATAATCAGGAACGACGCCAACAACAAGAACGGCGCGGCGATAGGCTACGACGATCCCAATTACAACGAGAGGGTATATGACTATTTCGCCAACAGACTGCAGTATTTCTTCCTGAAGGACGGCTCCTGGATACAGGTAAAGGACATTTCCGACCTGGTGAAATGTTATCCGGCGCGAAAGAAGGAGCTCAGGCATTTTGTCAAATCTGCCTGCTCCGGAAAGAAGGCGGACTTTGAAAAGGATGCCCAAGCGCTTCTTAAACACATTGACAATGAGTAAGTTAAGAATATTGACGGCGGCGTTCCTCCTGCTTTTTTCCGCTCCGGCGTTCTGTCAGGACATCCTGGAAGTCAAAAGGGTGGAGGCGGACTCGCTGGTGAGGTTCCTCCGCTCCCGGGTTGGAGTGAAGGCATATCTGGTGGGCGCCGACGCCGACCATTCGAGTTTCTCCGTCTCGGCTCCGAGGGAGGATTTCGCCCGTCAGGCGGCTCAGGCGCTCGAAAGCAAGGGATACAAGGTGTCGTCCTACGACGGAGCCCTCTTCGTGTCCAAGTCGGTCGCGGTGACGGACGAGTTGCCCGCCGGGTATTTCGACCGTGGAGCGACGTCGGTGAGCGACGCCCTTCTCAAGCAGATGACCGACAACAGCGCGATGGTCACTTTCCAGAACAAAGTCTATGAGATAGGCGAGCCGCAGGAGGGCCGCACCTCAGGCAAGGCGATGGTGAGCGGCCATATCCGCGACGTTTCGTCCGGAGAGCCTCTCGCCGGAGTGGCGGTGTACGATGACAAGACGGGCGCCTACAGCCTCAGCGACGCCGCGGGATTCTACCGCGTGTCCCTTCCGCTCGGAGAGGGCGTGCTCAACTTCAGCGGCTACTCGATGGAGGACCTCCATCTCAACGTCATCGTCTATGGCGACGGAGGTCTCGACGTGGTGATGAAGGAGAAGGTCACTTCGCTCAAGGGCGCGGTGGTCTCCGCCGAGGGACGCTCGGCCCATCGCGACGCCAGGATGGGAGTGGAGAGGATCCGCGCGAGCGAAATCTCCAAGGTCCCGGCCGTATTCGGCGAAGCCGACGTGCTGAAGGTCGTGCTGACCCTCCCGGGAGTCAAGACCGTGGGCGAGGCGGCGACGGGATTCAACGTGCGCGGAGGGTCCGTGGACCAGAACCTCATCCTTCTCAACGACGGCACCATCTACAACCCCAGCCATATGTTCGGCATAATGTCGGCGTTCAACACCGACGCCATCGGGGAGGTGGAGCTGTACAAGAGCTCCATCCCGGCGGAGTTCGGCGGACGCATCTCCTCGGTGCTGGACATCCGCAGCAGGGAGGGTAACTCCAAGAAAATCACGGGCTCCCTGGGCCTGGGGCTCCTTACGAGCCGCGCCAACATAGAGGGCCCCATAGGCAAGAAGACGACATTCATCCTGGGCGGCCGCACCACCTATTCCAACTGGATACTGAACCTTCTCCCCGAGAGCAGCGGCTACTCCGGGGGCAGGGCATCCTTCAACGATGTCAACCTCGCCGTCACGCATCACCTGAACGACCGCAACAGCATTCACGCCAGCGGCTACTGGTCCCGCGACTCCTTCGCGTTCAGCGGTGACACGACCTTCCGTTATTCCAACCTCAACGTTTCGCTCAAATGGAGGTCCAATTTCAGCGACCGCCATTCCCTGGAGCTCACTGCGGGCATAGACCATTACGGAAATGTCCTCGAGGACACGTTCAACGCCTGGGAGTCGTACACTCTCGGCACCGACGTTGACCAGGCGTTCGCCAAGCTCCTCTTCAAGTCCCTGCTCGGCGAGAAGCATTCTCTCCAGTACGGCCTCAACGCCATTTTGTACGACCTCAATCCCGGCACGCTCAACCCTCTCGGCGATGTTTCGAGAGTGGTGACGCGAGCTCTGGACCGCCAACGGGCGCTGGAGCCTTCGGCCTTCGTGTCCGACACCTGGTCTCCGACCGAAAGCTTCTCTCTCGACGCAGGCGTGCGTCTGACGGGCTTCTCGGACCTTGTGAGCGGGGCGTTCTACGGCGCTCCGGAGTGGAGGCTGTCGGGTAAATACTCATTCACTCCCGACTTCTCCTTCAAGGCGGGCGTAAACACGATGAGACAGTACATCCACTTGATTTCCAACACTTCATCCATTTCTCCGATGGACACCTGGACCCTGAGCTCGGACCGCATCAAGCCCCAGGAGGGATGGCAGGCTGCTTCGGGGCTGTACTGGACCGTCGGCGACGGCAAGGTGGACCTCTCGCTGGAGGGCTATTACAAGCGGATGAGCAACTATCTGGACTACAAGTCGGGGGCGATCCTGTCGATGAACGAGAATCTCCCGGACGACCTTGTCACCACCCGGGGCAGGGCGTACGGCGTGGAGCTGATGGCGAAAAAGAGCGTCGGAAAGCTCAACGGCTGGGTCTCCTACACTTACTCCCGCGCTTTCCTTCAGGAAATGGAGGACAGGGGAGTGGAGACCATCAACGCGGGCGAGTGGTACTGCGCCCCGCACGACAAGCCGCACGATGTCAAGCTGGTGGGCAACTACAAGTTCACCCACCGTTATTCGCTCTCCTTCAACCTTGACTATTCCACGGGGCGTCCCGTCACCATCCCGATAGGCAAATACACCTACGGCGGAGGCACGCGCCTCGCGTACTCCGACCGCAACAGCTACAGGATCCCGGACTACTTCAGGCTGGACCTTGCGATGAACATCGAGCCGAGCCATTATCTTAAGAAACTCACGCACCTGTCCCTCACCTTCGGCGTATACAACGTCACGGGCAGAAAGAACGCCTATTCCGTGTATTACACCACTTCGCAAGGATATGGGGCTTCCGGACATATGCTCTCGGTCTTCGCCACGCAGGTCCCGTACGTCAACCTCAATCTCAAATTCTGACGGCCGTTATGAGAAAGTTGTTTTTAGCAATCATACCCCTTCTGGCCGCCGCGGCGTCCTGCGTCTATCCCTTCGAGCCGGAGATAATCCACGAGGAGCGCAACCTCGTCATCGAGGGCGACATCCTTGTGGGCGCCGAAAGCACGGTGACCCTGAGCTATATGTCATATCTGGACGAGAAGACTTCCGACACCGTCCCGGCGGGCCAGGTGTGCGTGCAGTCCCTTTCCGGACGCGAATACGCGGCCCGGAGCGAAAGCGTCGATGCAAGCGGCAGGTCCTTCGTGATAGACCTTTCTTCCGCCCCGGCGGATGACGGGTACCGCCTGAGTGTCATTCTGCGCGACGGCAGGGAGTACGCCTCCGAGTGGCTGCGTCCCCGCGTGGCTCCCATCATCGACGACGTCACCCACGAAGCGTCCGACGATGCCGTCAAGTTCAACCTGAGCCTGCACTCCGACGACGGGGAGCAGTACTTCCGCTGGACCTTCGACGAGGACTGGGAGTACAGGACTTACTACAAGGCCGAATACTATTACGTACCCCCGGTGCAGGGGGACGAGGAACATCCGAACGGTCAGATCCTGCCATTCTCTCCCGGCCAGGGGACGCGCTACTGCTGGAAGAAGGGCTCCTCCACCGCCCTTATGCTCACCACCACCAAGGAGCTCAGCTCAGACATCGTGACGGAGAAGAATTTTTACCGCATAGATGCCGACAACCAGAAGCTCTCCATCCTCTACGCGATGAATGTCAAGGCGGAGTCCCTGTCCGAGGACGCTTACAGGTACTGGAAGAACATGTCCTCCAACTCCGACAATGTCGGAAACCTCTTCGCTCCCATCCCGAGCGAGATGAGGGGCAACATACGCTCGCTGAGTGATACGACGGAGCTTGTGCTGGGCTACATAAACGTCTCTATGGTAGCGCAGAAGCGCATTTTCGTGGACAACGACGTGACCGGCTATTACACCGTTCCCTGGAAGCTGGCGGACGATGAGGTGTCGCAGATAATAGAGCCGGAGGAATGGAAGAGCGCGTACTACAGCTCGAAGTACCAGTACAGGCCGGTCGCAAAGGGAGAGGGGAGCGACTACTACTGGGCTCCCATCAAGTGCGTGGACTGCCGCTACCAAGGCGGCACCAAGGACAAGCCTTCGTACTGGCCGAACAATCATTATTAGACAGATGCTATGAAGAAAACGATATTGCCTTTGATACTGAGCCTTGTGTGCCTGTGCGCTGCCGCGCAGGAGCATCTTGCCGAAAGGACGTACGTCTCCACGGACAAGTCATCGTATCTTGCCGGCGAGACCGTCTGGTGCTCCGCTTTCTGCACCGACGCTTCGGCGGGGACCCTTTCCGGATTCAGCGCCGTGGCGTATCTCGAGCTCCATTCCTCCGCAGGGATGGTCGCTACCGCCAAGGTCGCCCTTCGGGACGGCCGCGGAGCGGGTCGGCTCGAAATCCCCGTCAACGCCCCTACGGGCAATTATGTCCTGCTCGCCTATACGGCCCAGTCCGTCAACGAGGACTCCTTCGACTACCTCGCAAACGCCAGGACCATTTCCGTTTACAACACCTTCACTTCCGAGAGAGTCCCGGGAGGAGTCGAGATAGTCGATGATATCCCGTCTGACGAGAATGTCTCTGCCTCAGACGGAGTGGAGATAAAGCCTCTGAAGGACGGTACGTTCTCCGTGCGCAACCTATCCGGAGAGAGTGCAACCATTTCCGTGTCAGTGTATTGCGATGATTCGCTCGTATCGTCCGACAAGGGCGACATCCGTTCTTTCTCGTCCCGCGCCGACGTCGGGGCTCTGACTTTCTCCGACCGCCGCATCCCCGAGTACGACGGGGAAATCGTGTACGGCAGGGTGGCTGGCGCCGACCCTTCGCGTCTGGAGGGCCTTGAGGGCAAGTTCGCCTTCATCTCGGTCCCGGGCGACAGGTCCGACACATATTCCTGCCAGATAGACGCCGGCGGCAACGCGACGTTCTTCACCAACAACCTCTACGGCGACAAGGACCTCGTCTGCCAGATCGAGGACCCTGACGCGGGAGAAGGCTGCCATCTGGAGATCGACTCTCCTTTCGTGAACGTCCCGGTGGGGAATGTGCCGACGCTGAAGCTGTCGCCCGCGATGGCGGAGGACCTGAGCCGCCGCAGCGCCGGGGTGCAGATAGAGAGGCTCTTCGCTTCCGACACCCTTTATGAGAGGCTTCCCGTGAGGGACAACCTTCTCTTCGGCGACGAGGGCGTCACCTATGTGCTGGACGACTACACCCGCCTCCCGCTTATGGAGGAGTGCATCGTGGAGTTCATCCAGGAGCTGCGCGCCCGCAAGGACGCTGACGGCAGACGCGACCTGCAGGTGAGGATGGAGGACATCTACCGCAGTACATACTACGCCAAGGGGGCGTCCCTTATGATGGTGGACGGAGTGCCCGTCTTTGACCACGAGATCATCTACCGCTACGATCCTCTCCTTGTGGAGACGGTCAATATCTATCCGCACACCTATTTCATCGGCGCGAGAGGTTATAGCGGAGTCGTGAATTTCGTGACTTACAAGCGCAATCTCCCGGGAGTCACGTTCCCGGACAATGTCCGCATCCTGGACTTCAAGGGTGTGTCATATCCTCAGGCTTACACCTGTGCGGGCGTCTCGGACGACTATCCCGACTATCGCAACACCCTGTACTGGGACCCGCTTGTGGACCTTCCGTCGGACGGCTCCCTGTCCTTTGACGTGCATATGCCCGCCTACGAAGGCCGCTGGCGCATCGTGGTCGAGGGGCTCACCGCCTCCGGCCGCCCCCTCTTCGCCGAATTGTAAATCAGTAATTTTCGAGATTGTAGCGGGTGAGGATGTCCATATGCATATAGTTGTCCCTGGCTTTGGGACGCTTGTACATAAGGATGTAGTCGGAAAGCGTCTTGACCGCGAGGCTGGCCTGCTCCTCGATGTGCTCGGTGATGAGGATGCTGACAGTGCCGGCCTTGAGAGCCTCGATGTTTTTCTCCAGATCGTCGAACCCTATAACGCGGCGGCCGTCCAGAGGGTGGCGCTCCAGATAGTCAGTCACCATGTGGATGCGGGAGTTGAACATAACGACCATCCTGACCTGCGG
>R15__coassemble_1537_pt1 | contig 11360 bp, 9 predicted proteins | sample R15__metabat2_low_PE_040 | metagenome-assembled genome bin R15
TCTCCAACGCTTCCTGCACCACCAACTGCCTCGCTCCTATCAGCAAGGTCCTCAACGACAAGTTCGGCATCGTCCGTGGCCTTATGACCACCGTTCACGCTGCCACCGCCACCCAGAAGACCGTTGACGGCCCTTCGAAGAAGGACTGGAGAGGCGGCCGCGGCATCCTCGAGAACATCATCCCTTCCAGCACCGGTGCTGCAAAGGCAGTCGGTAAGGTCCTCCCCGAGCTCAACGGCAAGCTTACCGGTATGAGCCTCCGCGTCCCTACCTCCGACGTTTCCTTCGTTGACCTCACCGCCGAGCTCAAGACCCCTTGCACCTACGACGAGATCTGCGCCGCTATGAAGGAGGCTTCCGAAGGCGAGCTCAAGGGTGTTCTCGGATACACCGACGAGTGCGTCGTTTCCACCGACTTCCGCAATGACGCCCGCACCTCCATCTTCGACGTCAAGGCAGGTATCCAGCTTGACAGCACTTTCGTCAAGGTCTGCGCCTGGTACGACAACTAGTGGGGTTACAGCAACAAGGTCCTCGAGATGGCGAAGGTTATCACCAAATAATTACGAAAGTAGTTTTACTCCATAAAAAAGGCGGCCGGGATTCCGGTCGCCTTTTTCGTTTGCTTCTACTCGGATACCAGCTCCAGCTTAGCGCCCTTGAGTCCGGGCGCCGAAGCTTCGAGGGTGACGGCTCCCGCCGCGGTGCCGGAGCGCAGCACTATCTGGCAGAGGCCGTGCCATAGGGTATGCTCCGAGCCAGTCATGCTCTCGTTGCTGTTGATGTCGCCGCTGGCGACTCCCGCGATGGAGGCATCCCCGCTCACGGAGAAGCTGACGAGGTCGGTCGCGTCAAAGACTACGCGTCCCTTGCTGTCCACGGCGCTGACGGTGACGTACTGGATGTCGCGGCCGTCCGCCTTCCAGGTCTCAGAGTCAGGTGTCAGCACAAGCTTCACCGCCTTTCCGGTTGTTTCCAGGACGTCCCTCGCGACAACCTTCCCGCCCGTGCGGGCGATGGCCTCGAGCTTTCCGGAGGCGTATGCGACATTCTCCCAAAGTATCATATTGCGCGACCTGGAGACGAGGGTGTTTTTCTTCACACCCAGGCTCTTGCCGTTGAGACGCAGCTCCACCTCCTCGGCGTTGGTGTAGGTGTAGAGCCTGCGGATGGTGGTGCCCTTCTCGAGGTTCCAGGTGTGCTCGATGGTGGCGGAGCCGGACATCATTCCGTTCCACATTCTCTGCTGCATCGGTGCGACCTCGACGCCGATATGCACCAGGGGCTCGTCGCTGAACATGCTCCTGACCATATAGGCCTTGGGCTTCGGCTCGAGGGTGATGTCGAACAGGCGGCCCGACGAACCCTTCGCCGGCCATCCGCCGCTCTCTCCGAGGTATGCCACGGCGCCCCAGTACGCAAGACCCACGACCTTGTCCAGGTCCATGTCGTAGAAGTTCTGGGGGATGTTGTCGTTGGCTTCGCTCTGGTAGAACATCATCCAGGGGAAGTTCTTGGAATCCCCCGGGAAGTACATATAGCGGTAGTTGTAAGATGCGATGTCGGTCTCGAGCGCGAGAGGTGCCGGGAGTGTGTCGGTCTGATGGTTGCGTCCGCGGGGGTGCATCGCGACGCTTATCGGGCGGCTCCCGTCATAGCGGTTGACAAGGGGTTTCATCATTCGGTAAGGGGTGACGCCCCAGTCAGCGTACGGGAGGTTCGCGTAGGTCTGGAGCTCGTTTCCGAGGCTCCACATCACGACGCTCGGATGGTTGCGGTCGCGGGTGATGAATTCCTTGACGTCGTACTGCCAGATGTCCTCCCATTCCTTGCGTCCGCCGGCGTACTGGGTGAGCCATTTGTCGTATAGCTCGTCCACGACGAGGATGCCGTTCTCGTCACAGAGGTCGAGGAACGCCTCGCTGTAGGGGTTGTGCGAAGTGCGGATGCTGTTGTGGCCGAATGCCTTGAGGGTCTGGATGCGCTTCTTTGCTGCCTTGGGATAGGCGGCGGCGCCGAGGCAGCCGTAGTCGTGGTGGTTCGCGGAGCCCTTCAGGAGGACTTTCTGACCGTTGAGAAGAAATCCTTGCTCGGGATTGTATTCGATGGTCCTGAAGCCGAATCGCTCGCTGACGCAGTCAAGCACCTTTCCGGACTCGTCGAGAAGGGACACGCGCGCGGTGTAAAGGTTGGGGTGGTCGCAGTCCCAGAGCTCAGGGGCGGGGACGTCAATGGTCGGGGCCGTCCATTCGTGGTCGGTCTGCCTTGGGGCGAAGCGGAGCCTTCCTTCGGTGCCGGACACCACTTCCCCTTCGGGGGAAATGACCTCGACCTTGAGAGTCAGATTGCCGACATTTTTCTCGATGACGACGCCCACGGTGAGGTCGTAATGTCCTTCCATATCAGCGAGGATCTTGAGCGGATGGCGCTGGAAATGCGCGTCGGGGTCGGTCAGGATGACGTTGACGTCCCTGAAAAGGCCGCCGCCCGTGTACCAGCGGGAGTTTGTCGGCTCGCCGGTGTCGGCCCGCACGAGGAGTTCGTTGGCCTTGCCGAATACTATTTTGTCGGTGAGGTCCACCTCAAATCCCACGTATCCGTAGTCGGTGCCACCGACCCTCTCGCCGTTGAGATAGACGTCTCCCACGAGCATAATGCCTTGGAAATCAAGAAGGATGCGCTTTCCCTGCCATTCTGCGGGAGGAGTCAGGCTCTTGCGGTACCAGCCCGCGCTCATCTCCTTGAACGCACGCGAAGACAGGCGTGAGGAGATGTTGCTCGCCTGGTCGCCGAAGTCGCCGGCGTCGCCCGACTGAGGCTCGACCCAGGGCTGGCTTATCTGATAATCGTGGGGAAGGTCGACCGCCTGCCAGTCAGAGAACGAAGCGGGCTCTCCGTCGCCGAGATGAAACTCCCAGCCGAGGTTGAAATTGATGCAGTCACGCCCGTCGACCGCGGCTCCTGCCTTCGGGCCTGTCAGCAGCAATGCAAGGAATGGAGCCGCCGCCAGGACCAGGCGGCGTAATGAAAGATTGGTTAGAGTCATAGTGAATCGGTATTATTTGGTCATTTCGATAAGTTGGGCCACCGGCGTAACGAAGAGGTCCATATGGCCGTCCGCATTGTTGGCGGTACAGATGACATACTTTCCGTTCATCACGAAATGCGGGTGCGGGTCAGGATGGAGCCTAGACTGAGCGTCCTGAGGTCTCAAAGCGTCACGCGTCGAGTAGAGCCACACGTATTTGCCGCTTTCCCTGTTGTAGAACGCGACTCTCCACTTGCAGCCTCTCCACCAGACTTCGGGAGCCTGGTCCGTTACCACGTACTTGTTGTCCGGAGAGCAGCTGTTGTGACGCGCGCCGGGGACATTCGCCCAGGCTTCCTGCTTGCCGGAGGCAAGGTCAAGGTGATACACATAGTCCTCATCCTCTTCCTTGACGGACCCGTGGCCGCACCAGGATATGCCCTTGCCGTCGTCATCCCAGATTTCGTGCGAAGCGAAGTTGCGCGCTTCCGCGGGGATGAGGGTTTTCTTGCCCTTCTCCACCAGCCACATACGGGGATAAAGACCGGTTGAGTCCTGGTAGGCCTTGCCCATACCTTCCCAGGCGCTCTCCCAGGCGCACATCGCGAGATCGTCGTTTATGGGGTTGAGCTGACCGTGGTTGCAGCACCACTCGGTCTCGCCCCACTCGTCCCATTCGCCCGTCGTGAGGTCAAGCATGCCCTGGATGTAGCGGGTCTTGCCTTCGGGAGTCCTGATTTCGGTATCGAGGAATGCGCGGCTGCGGTCCATCGTGAGAGTGAGGTGCGTGGCGAGGCGCCTTACCTCTCCGAGCGAGCTCAGGGCCTCGGGGATGTCGCAAAGCTTCACTTCCTCCTCGGGATAGGCGAAGTCACGGCGGAAGAATCCTTCCACCGGGTCGCCATATACCATATAATCGTTCTTCACGTCGATGAAAGGAGTCATCTTGGCAAGACCGAGGTCAAAGACCTCATCCTTCTTGAAGTCCACGACCATATTGTGACGCGGGCCCGTGTCACCCTTCGTCTCGTTTCCTTCAGTGTACATAAAGACAAGGAAACGCCCGTCCTCGGTCATTGACTTGGTCACGAAATAGAGGGACTGACGGTTGTCATCCGGGGCGCCGTAGTTGAGACGGTAGGAAACGACTCCGGACTCCGGATCGGTGAAAGGCTCGAAAAGCGAGGAGGTCTCGGGAGTCTTGACTCCGGAGCAGGACACGACCAAAGACAGAGCGAAGGCCGCTGAAAGGATTTTTGCGATTGGTTTCATTGTAGTGTCGGTTGGTTACAGAGACAAATTTAATCAATCTTAAAAAATAACTCGGTAATCTTGATGCATCTTTTTGGTCCTATCCTCAAAAATCTGCTATAAGCTACAGAATCGTAAAAGGGACAGCACGCGGAATAGCTTCTGAGCGTGATTTATAGCTGTCTTATTTATAAGCACTTACTCTTTAGTCCTGTCTTTATTTTTAAATAGGACCAATGCCTAATCCACTAAAATTCAGCTATTTACAAATCACGCTTATCGCCCCCCCTGTAATGGAGTAGGCGTACAGCCCCGCACCGCAATGCGGGGCTGGCTCGTCTACTCCGCCGGAACGACGAGGCCGGGGGCGGGGAAATGCGCGCCGGCGAGGATGTAGTCGGGGGCAAGGCCGAGGATCATCCTGCGGGAGGCAACGGACGAGGTGGAGTCCTGGTCGAAGCGGGCGTTGAGCTCGGGATGGAGGGTCTGAAGCGCGACGCCGTGCATTATGTCACCGACGATGAGGAGCTCTCCCCTGCCGTAAGCGGTGTGACCGGGAGTGTGTCCGGGGATGTGCATCGCCTTGAAGCCTCCGGGGAGCTCGTCGGCATAGTCAAAGAGATGAAGCCTGTCGCCGTAGGCGGAGACAACGGCGGAGAGACCGGCGTTGCCGGCGAATGCATCGTGTTCAGTCTGAGCGAGATACATCTGCGCATTCGCAAAGACTGCGGCGCCCTCGCGTGTCAGGCCGCCTATATGGTCGCCGTGCAGATGGGTGATGAAGATATAGTCGATGTCGTCGGGGCAGAGTCCGAGGGTGTCCAGAGCGTGGAGAAGCTGCGAGTCGGGGGACCCCATACCTGCGTCGAAGAGATACTCCGCCTCGGAGTCCTGCACGAGGAATGCGGATGTCGAGGAAGGGATGTCGCTCATCCCGACCTCGGCGATGACAGCCTCGTCCGCACCGAACAGAGCAGCGGGCATTGTGCGGTCACCGGCGTTGTCCTTGAGCCAGGTGACGGAGAATCCGTCAAGGTCGATGGTATAAGTGCAGTCGGTCTGCTTGGGAGCGGGGGTTGAGCAGGCAGTCATGACGAATGCCGCCAGAGCGGCGAAAAAAGAAACGCGTTTCATAAAAGTCTAAAGGTGAAGGATGCTGGTGTCAATGTTTCCGAGATGAACCTCGACGGCGCGGCGCAGGGACTCTCCGTCCACGCGGAGGAAGGTCTCTCCCTTGCGGCAGATGAGGGTGTAGTCGGGGTCGTCGGCGATGCCCATTTCCTTCACTTCCTCCTCGGAGAAGTCGGCGACGCTCGCCTCGAGCCAGTCGACGCCTTCCTCGTCGTCAGCGTCCTCCCCTGCCTCGGGCTTGGGTTGGAAATAATAGATGTCGTTGACGGCCCTGTCGATCTTGAGGGCGTAGGGGATGTTGGGGTAAGCGAGGAGCTCGGCGGCGTCATTGTCAGTGTATCCGACCGGGATCACGCGGATCTCGGTGTCCAGCTGCTCGGGCGAGAGCTGAGCGAGCTTGTCATAAAGGTCTCTGAATGTAGGCATGTTGTATGGATTTTAATATTGTCTTTCTCCGAAAATGGCGGTGCCGATGCGCACCATCGTGGAGCCGTGGCGAAGGGCGATCCTCCAGTCGTCGGACATCCCGATGGAGAGCTGGTCGAAGTCCTCGAGCTCCGGGAAGAGGTCCTTGAGATAGGCCATGAACGAGTCGATGCGCTCGAAATCGGCGTCCACCACCCCTTCGTCATCCGTGTGCGAAGCCATTCCCATAAGTCCGCGGAAGCGGACATACTTGTACCTGTCCGCGTCGAAAAGGATGTCCAGCACCTCTTCCTCGTGGAAGCCCTGCTTGGTCTGCTCGGCTCCGATGTGCAGCTCCAGCAGAAGGTCGATGACCTTTCCGTTGGCGCGCCCCCAGTCGTCGATCGCCCCGAGCAGGTGGACGGAGTCCACGGAATGCACGAGCGTCGCGTACGGCAGCACCATCTTGAGCTTGTTTGTCTGCAGGTGTCCGAGGAAATGCCATTCCACCCCCTCGGAGGGTGTATCGCCGGCGCGGGAGCGAAGCCATTCATCGAAAGCCGCCGCCTTGGCCTGGAGTTCCTGGGGACGGTTCTCACCGAAAACCCGCTGCCCGGCCCCGTAGGCCTCGAGGATGGCTTCGAGGGGATGAAATTTGGAAACTGCCACCAGCGTAACCTCTGATGGCAGTTCATCCTTTATCTTCAAGAGATTTTCTTTTATCATCTATCTCCTTTGTTTTTTCTGCTGCTCACGGAGCTGGGCCTGCTGCATCTTCTGCGCTTCCTCCAGTCGCTGCTGCCACTTGCTCTTGGGCGCCGGCTTCTTTTCGGCCGCGCGGACCTTGGCGAGCAACTCGTCGGGATGGACGAACCACTTGCGGAGGATCCAGTTTTGCAGCATCATGAAGAGGTTGCTCAGCAGGTAGTAGTAGCTGAGTGCGGCGGAGAGGTTGTTACAGATGAAGAACATCATTATAGGCATCATCCACACGCTCATGAACCTCATGCTGGCTGCGCTGGGGTCGTTCTCGGCGATGGGCTGCGAGGACATCGTCATCTTGGAGTAGAGCCACATCGTGACCGCCATCAGGAGGGCGAAGAGCGAGAGGTGGTCTCCCAGGATGGGGATGCGCGTGCCGTAGTCGATGATCGAGTCGTATGCCGAGAGGTCCTGACACCACAGGAATGACTGCTGGCGCAGCTCGATGGACGCCGGGAAGAACCGGAACATAGCCCAAAGGATAGGGAACGTCAGAAGGGTCGGCAGACATCCTCCCATAGGGCTGACCCCGGCCTTCTTGTAGAGGTCCATCTGGGCCTGCTGCTTCTTCATCGCGTCCTCCTGCTTGGGATACTTCTGGTTCAGCTTCTCAAGCTCGGGCTTGAGGGCGGCCATCTTGGCTGACGAGAGGTAAGACTTGTTGGTCAGAGGCATCACCACTATCTTGATGATGATGGTCATCAGAAGGATGATGATTCCGAAGTTGTCGATGAACTTGTGGAGCCAGTTGAAGAGAGGAATTATCACGAACCTGGTGAACCAGCCGACGAGCCAGCCTCCCAGGGGGATTATCTTCTCATATTTCTGGTCATAGCTCTTGAGAGTCTGGTAATGGTTGGGGCCGAAGTAGAACTCGAAGGGGACCTCGATATCCTGACTCTGGGTGAAATCGCACCTCATCTCGGCTTCGCACGCCATCAGGTCGCCGCTCTCGTCTGTTTCGGGGACGAAATTGATCGCCACCTGACCGGAAGTGAACTGGTCGGGAGCCCTCATTATGGCGGAGAGAACTGCTGCTGGAACGCGAACCAGCATAGCTTGGAGTCTATCCTCTTGGAGCCGCTGCGGCCGCGTCCGAGCTCCTCGGGCTTCTTGTCGCCGTCAAAGTAGAAGTCGAGCTTGGAGTACTGGGACTCGTTCTTGTAGCCCTTTTCCATACGGGGAACGGTGAGCGAGAAGTCAAGGTCGAAGGACGACACGTTGCGGGGTATCACGCCCTGCATCCCGACGAAGGAAAGGAGGTTGTCGACGGAGTACGAGTCCTTCCTCAGGACGTACTTCTGCTCGATGTATCCGCCTCCGGCGAAGGGCAGGCGCATCACGACGGACGAGTCTGTCTTCTCGGCGAGGGAGAATGCGAAATCGGAAGTGCTGATGTACTCTCCGGTATATACCTTTATGTCATACTTGCCCTTCTCGGGCTCGATCAGATAGAGGTCCTCCTGGTCGTAGGTCAGATAGTCCTTGATCCTCACGGTGTAAGGCTGGGCGCCCTTGGTGGTGAAGACTATCTCGAGCTTGTCGTTCTCGAGGGTGACGTATTGACCCTCGACGCCGTGGGAGGCCTCGAGAAGGGAGTCCTTGTAGATGCTCGCCTGAGGCTGCACAGGCAGATACGCGGAAAGAGAGGCCGTATCACCCGCCGCCTGAAGGGCGAGAATGGAGTCCTGCGCCGCGATCTCAGCGGCGTGCTCGACCCTGTAGATGGAGTCGAGCTGGGCCTGATACTCAGCCTGCTTCTGGTACTGCTTTGACTGGTACCAGGTGAAGCCGAAGAGGATGAGGCCTATGAGGACAAATCCTGTGAGCGTATTTTTATCCATCCGGGCTACTCCTCAGTGTTCTGGGCCTCGTCAGCCTTGCGGATCTGAGCCTCGAGGTCCTTGAGCTCCTGCTTGGCGGCCTCGATCCTCTCCTGCATCTGCTTGATGAGCGCCTCGGCGTTCTTGGACATCGCGAAGAATCCTATGTTGTTTTCATAGGTGTCGATATCCTGCTGGAGGGTGTTGTATTTCTGGATGAGAATGTCCTTCTCGCTGCGCGGAGCCTGGGTGCGGCCCTGACGGCGCTCACCGCCTCTCGCGGGTCTGGCGCCCCACTCGGGGAACTTCGCCTGCATGGCGTCCTTGTAGCTCTTTGCGACGGCTTCCTTCTCCTTGAACGGCACGAATCCGATGGCCTGCCACCTGGCGGCGAAATCCTGCATCGCCTCGGAGGCGGCTGCATCGTCCGCGGGCTCGTAAGCCTCGATCTCGGCGATGAGGGCCTTCTTGGCCTTGAGGTTTCCGTAGAAGTCGTTCTCGGGCTTGGCCTGCTTGTCCCTCTCGGCGAAGAACTCGTCGCAGGCGGCGCGGAACCTCTTCCAGAGCTGCTCGCTCTTCTTGCGGGGGACGGCTCCGATCTCCTTCCACTGCTTCTGGAGGGCGATGAACTGGTCGGTCGCCTTCTTCCACTCGGTGCTGGACTTCAGCGCCTCGGCCTGCTCGATGATGGACATCTTGCGCTCGAGGTTGTCGTTCATATTGTCCTTGTACTGGGTGTAGAAGACTCTCTTCTTCTCGAAGAACTTGTCGCAGGCGGCGCGGAAGCGGTCGTAAATCTTCTGGTTCTCCTTCTTGGACGCGAAGCCGATGCTCTTCCACTGCTTCTGGATGTCCTCGATCTCCTTGGAGAGGGCGTTCCACTCGTTGGAGGACTGCACGTCCTTCTCGGCGATGGCCTCGACCTGCTCGCAGAGCTTCACCTTGGCGTCGAGGTTGTCGGCCTGCTTGCTCTTTTGGTCCTCGAAGAAGGCCTGGTATTTCTTGTTGATGACGGCGGTGGCTGCCTTGAAGCGGTCCCAGATCTGGTCGCGGTACTCCTTGGCGACGGGGCCGAACTCCTTCCACTGCTCGTGGAGCTTCTGCAGCTCGCGGAACGCCTCTACGACGTTCTCGTTCTCGGAGAGCTTCTCCGCGGCCTCGCAGAATGCCTGCTTCGCCTCGAGGTTTTTCTTGAAGTCAAGGTCGCGGAGGTCGCGGTTGATCTTGACCATATCGTAGAACTTCTCGACATAGTACTGGTAGGAATCGTTGATGTCGCGGTAGTTCTGCGCGGGGACGGGACCGATGGCCCTCCACTTGTTCTGTATTTCGCGGAATGCGGGGAAGGTGGCGCTGACGTCCTCCTGCTTCTCGACAAGATCCTTGAGCTCGTCAATGACAGCCTGCTTGGCGGCGAGGTTGTCCGCCCTCTCCTGCTCCTGCTGGCGGTTGTACTCCGCCTTCTCCTTCTTGTATTCGTTATAAATGGACTTGAAGCCCGCCTCGATGGCCTCGAAGGGATTGGTCCTGACCGCCTCGGTCTGAGGAGCCGCCTCCTCCACTACAGGGTCGTCCGCCGAGGGCTCGTCCACCTGGGGGGTCAGGCCTGCGTCGGCCTTCTCCTTGGAGAGTCTCTTGTAGAAAGCGGACTTGATGGCCTCCGCCTCCTTGGACTTCTTGACCCTCTCGATGCCTTCTCCCAGCTTCTGGAAAAGCTCGGCGAGCTCGGCGAGAGTCTTCTCGGCGTAGTTCACCGGCTCCTCAGGCTCCTCTGCGGGGGCTTCGGGCTCGGCTTCGGCCTCTGCAACGGGAGCTGCGGGAGCTTCGGGCTCTGCAACGGGCTCGGCGGGAGCTTCGGGCTCTGCCTCGGGCTCTGCTGCTTCGGGCTCTGCGGGAGCTTCGGGCTCTGCTTCGGGCTCTGCGGGTTTCACTTCTTCAACGACCGGCTCAGCTACGACCGGCTCTTTGTTTTCAAGTACGTCTGAAGAGAGCTGCTCCTCAGGAATGATAACTTCGCTCATAATGATAGAGTTTCAAATGTTTAATAAAGTATGAGAATGCAAATATACCAAATTTTAAGTAAAAACGCTATTTTTGCAGAACTAATCGCCAACAAAGCATCCGCTTATGAGAATAGACATCCTCACCGTCGTCCCCGAGCTGCTCGAAAGTCCTCTGAGTCACTCGATTGTGGGCAGGGCCATAAAGAAGGGCATCGTGGAGATCCACGTTCACAACCTGCGTCAATACGGCATCGGGCCGCGAAAAAACGTCGACGACTACAGCTACGGCGGCGACGCCGGAATGGTGATGATGGTGGAGCCGGTGTACAGGATGATCGAGGCGCTGCGCTCCGAGCGCGACTACGACGAGGTCATCTATATGTCCCCCGACGGGGAGATTCTCGACCAGGGGATTTCCAACGAGCTTTCCCTCAAGGAGAACATAATCATCCTCTGCGGCCACTACAAGGGGGTGGACCACCGCATCCGGGAGCATCTCGTCACCCGCGAAATCTCCGTCGGTGACTATGTGGTGAGCGGCGGGGAGATCCCGGCGGCGCTCCTGGCGGACAGCATCGTCCGGCTCATCCCCGGTGCCCTGACGGACGAGACCTCGGCGCTGAGCGCCTCGTTCCAGGCCGACCTTCTCTCCCCTCCCGTCTACACGCGTCCCGCCGAGTTCAACGGCTGGAAAGTGCCCGACGTGCTGCTGAGCGGCAACCCCAAGCTGATCCAGGCCTGGCAGGACGAGCAGGCGCTCGCGCGCACGAAGGCCCTCCGCCCGGGACTTCTTAAAAAGTAAGCCAGGGTCCCGGACCTCCGCCCGGGACGTCCTGAACCTCCGCCCGGACTTCCTGGACCTCCGCCCGGGACTTCCTGGACCTCCGGCCGGACTTCCTGGATAGCAAGGGGAAGAGGAGAAGATTTTTTAAAAAAAGTCGGGAAAAGTTTGGAAAT